>JAEEGL016563336.1_pt1 | contig 12048 bp, 9 predicted proteins | sample 9134231 | NCBI WGS metagenome assembly JAEEGL01 (sample SAMN16246548, study PRJNA631951) | gut metagenome | biome: gut microbiome; feature: rumen; material: fiber-attached | host: Bos | place: Iran: Karaj | collected 2018-10
AAGCAAGAATGATGATTTCAAGTAGAATTTTTGGTATTCAAATAGGAGAAAATAAAACTGATGTTTTAGCGCCTTTTGCAGATTTATTAAATCATAAAAGACCAAGACAAACACAATGGTATTATGATAATGTGTTAGAAAGTTTTGTTATTCAAGCTATTGAAGATATTGATGAAGGTTCTGAAATTTTTGATTCTTATGGTAAAAAAACTAATTCGAGATTTTTATTAAATTATGGGTTTGCTCTTGATAATAATGATAGTAGTGAATATCCTTTAACTGTTTTTTTTAATGATTCTTATCCTTTATTTGATATTAAAAAAAATTTGTTTCATAATGAAAATGAATATGTTAGAGTTTTTAATTTAAATATTAATATTTATGAATCACAATTATTGGAATTATTGTCTTTTTTAAGATTTATGTTATTTGATGGGGATGTTAATTTTTTATATAAAGCTATGACTTCTAATGATAATTTAATTTATGATGATATTTCATTAACTTTTTATTATATTTCACCTATTTCTAAAGAATTGGAAATTAAAGTTTTGAAACATTTAATTTTATTATGTAAAAAAGCTTTAAATAATTATCCTACTACTTATGAAGAAGATGAATATATTATTAAGAATAAAAAAAATATTTCTTTTAATTATAGAAATTGTTTATTACTTTTAATGAGTGAAAAAAGTGTTTTATCTTATTATATTTATTTTTGTGAGTATTGTCTTAATTTATTTTATAAAAATAATGAAATGGAAATTTTATCTAAATTATCTACAGATTACAAATATAATGAATGTCAATTTGAATTTTATATTCAAGAAGTAATTATGAAATTAATAAAAAATCCTAAATAAGAAATAATAGAAATGAATTTATATGTATATCTAATTTTTTATTAATATATTTACTTTTTTAAAATTTTCAAAATTATAAATTAACAAACAAATAAAAAAAAAATTTTTACCTATTAAAAAATACTTTAAAAAAAATAAAAATAAAAAAACAAAAAAAAAAAACTAAAAAAAACAAAAAAAAATAAGTTTTAAAAACAAAAAAAAAAAAACAAAAATTAAAAAAAAACAAAAAATCCTAAAATTTAGGCATAGGAATTCTAACAGACATAGGTCTCCTTTCCATCATAGAATTAAAAGTCCCTCTTAATTTTTCTCTATCTCTAGTACTTTTCCCAATTTTAACTTGTTCCTCAGTTCTTTTTTTACTTTGAACTTGATTACCCATACTAGAATAAATCCAATAAGTTTCATTTTTAGTCCAAGGTCTCCCATAAAGTGGTTTTCTTTTTCCATTCCCAATACTATAAACAGGAAAATGTCTATGTTTACTAGTATACTTAGCACTTTCAACTCTATATTTACCAGGACCAACATTTTGATTAGTACCAGTTAACATTTTAATAGAACTAGCTTGAGTTTTTTCTCCAATAAAATAAGTAGGAGTTTTAGGTCTAGTAAATCTTAATGAAGGATCATATCTTCCTGGACCAGGAACTTTTTGTCTAAAATCATATTTAACTCTTGCTTCTAATGGTATTGCTCCTCCTTTTATATGATTCCATTTTTTTGGATATTGACTTAAATCATCTTCTTTTTTGTAAACGTGATTGTAATATGCAAATTTTTCTTTATTGTTTAATGGTGGTCTTTTTGCATTTCCTATTTTCCATTTGTGACTTGTTTCAAATTTGTAATTTGTTACTTCTGGAATGTCGTATGTTGGTCCTGGAGTATTTTTTGGTATTGTTATTATGTCACCTGTTACTGCGAAACGATCTGCTTTTCCTAAGGAATATATTGGTTGAGATTCTTCATCGGCTAAAATTAATTTTCCAAATGATGTGTATGAACGCTTTTTTATTGCTTCTTCTTGATCGTTGTCTAATTTTTTTTTTTGTAAAGTTATATATTATGATTAATTTTACAACTTAGAAATGCTATACGCTCACGTTCTTTTTGCTTTCGGAGCTCTTCTTCTCTTTTTTCTTTTTCGTCTATCATTTTTTTTTTTTTTATTTATTTTTTTTTTATTATTTTTATATTTTAGAAATTTTTGTAATAGGAATTATTAATGTAATATAATTTAATATTTGATATTTAATTTTTGATATTTAATATTTTATATTTTAATTATGGATTATATTTTCAATTACTTTAATATTTTTTTTACATAAATTTAATACACATTAATTTAATTAATTTTAAGCATAATAATCTTTTAAAAAATCAGGTAAAGCATTATTTGGATCTTTTTCAACAAGCATAGTAACTTTTGTATTATCTTTACAAGTATTATGAAATTGATAACTTTTAAAATTATTAACAGGATTTAAATTCATTTCTGGATTATTTTTTCTTCTTGTTTGAATATCCATCCAATCAGGAGCAACAATAGAAGTTTCAAATGTACCTTGTTTAACTTTTTCTAAAGAATGTTTTCTATTTTTATCATTTGGTCTTAAAGTAAGCCAACTACCAAATCTACTTAAAACAGTTATATTTTCATTCTTATCAATATAATATTGATCAATATTTTTTATATTTTCTCTATCATAATTTCTTAAATATTCAGGTGCATCTTTACTTTCTATATATGAACCTTTTTTTATTAAATCAAAATCAGGATTTAATGATGGTGGTGCTATTCTTCTTAATGATTTTACACCTGATTTTACATGTAAGATATTTGGTTGTAAAATATTTTGATTTCTTTCTGCTTTTAATTGAATTATATTATTATTTTTATTGTAAATATTTCCTTCTGAATTATTTACATTTAAATTTACTTTTTTATCTTCTATACTTTTTACATATTGCTTTTCTTTTCTTAAAGAAAAAAGCCCATCTGATGATTGAATTAATGGAGTGTCTTTAAATTGATATTGTTTTACTGGATTCATATAATCATTAATATATGGATGCATTTCAGTAATAACATGATATCTTTTATATTCTGGATGATATCTCATATTTATTTTTGACATATTTTCATTTTGTTTCATTAATTTTGCATCAAAATCTAAAAAATTCCTTTCAATAATATTTGAAGAATTAGTTTTTACACAAGAAGTTCCTAAAGTATCATTTGTTAAATTTTCAAAACATTTATAATTTCTATCTCCACTTGTATAATAAGGTAAAGTAATTTTCTGTTTCATTTTATTAAATTACAATTAAAAAATTATTTAATTAAATTAAACAAAAAAAAAAATAAAAATAAAAATAAAATAAAAACAAAAACAAAAATAAAAGCAAAATATACTACTTATATTTCTAATCTAAATAATATAAATATATAAATAACTAAATTCCTCCAAATTGATTATTCCAATCTTGTAATTCTTTAACAACTTTCAAACTAAGAGTCCCTCTAATTTTCTTAGTAGCTTTTTTTAAATCTAAATAGCAAATATCTCTAAATTTTTTAATTTTCAAAATTTCCTGAAGACTTAATTCCCTAACAGGTTCATAAGCAGCTTCTCTACATAATTCTTGTAAATCAGCATTAGAATACCCATGAGTTCTCTTAGCAATATCTTTAATTTCATTATCCTTTAAATTATTATCAACACTACTAATTAATTTCTTAATAAATTCAAATCTACCATTTTCATCAAGTGGAGGACAATAAACTCTTTTAGGTAATCTCCTTAATAAAGCATCATCAAGATCCATAGGTCGATTAGTAGCAGCAATGACTAATAATTTAGCATTAGAATTTGAACCTAAACCATCAAATTGAATTAAAAATTCAGTTTTTAATCTTTTTGCAGCTTCATTATCATTTTCACTTCTTTTACTTAAAATTGAATCAATCTCATCAATAAAAATAATTGATGGTGATTTCTTATATGCTAATTTAAAAAGTGAACGTACAGTTTTTTCACTTTCTCCAACCCATTTTGATGTTAATGATGAGGCACTTATATTAAAAAATGTAGAGGAACATTCACTTGCTATTGCTTTTGCTACCATTGTTTTACCTGTACCTGGTGGACCGAAGAGAAGAATTCCTCTTTGTGGTTTTAATACTCCTGTAAATAAATCAGGACGAATTGATGGGATTATTATTATTTCGTTTATCATTTGTTTTAAATCCTTCATTCCTATTATATCAGAAAATTTTACTCCTGGGGATGATGACATTATTTCTGATGTTATTTTTGAATCCATTTCATCTTCTTCTATGTCATGAATACTTTTTTTCTTTTTTGATGGGTTTTCTTTCTCTGAAGATGTTGATGGTTGTTGAAGGTTGTTGTTGTTTTGGAAATTTTGATTTTGGGGTTTTAGGTTGAAATTGTTTATGTTGTTTATATTGTTTATGTTGTTTGTAGTGTTTATGTTATTGTTTGGTTTTAGGTTTTGGATTTTATTTATATTTTGATTGGGGTTGATTATGTTGTTTTTTTGGATTATGTTATTGTTTAAGTTGTTGTTTAAGTTAGTGTTTATGTTATTGTTTAAGTTGTTATGTTTTTGGTTTTTAATATTTTGAATATATTTATTTAAACCATTTCTTTGTTTTGCTGCCAAGGGAGATACTTGATTAATTGAATTATTTATTTTTGAAACTTTTTCACCTATTTTAAGAGACATAATATTTTGAAATTCTTTTGGAAATGATTTTTTTTCTTGTATATAATAATTTAATTTTAAATATGATGCTCTAGTTTTTATTAAAACATCAAGTGATTTATAATATAAAACATTATTATAAAGATTAATTGCTTCTTGATATTTATTATTACATTTTTCCAAACATTTTAATATTGTATTTAAATCATTTTTATTAATTTGATTATATATTTTTTGGGGAATTATTCTTTCATTTTCATTTTTTAAATTATTATTATTGATATTATTAATATTATTATTATTAATATTATTATTATTATTATTATTGATATTATTAAAATTATTATTATTATTAATATTAATATTATTATTATTATTATTATTATTATTATTATTGATATTATTATTATTAATTTTATTATTATTATTATTTTTTTGATTATTATAATATTCAATTAAATTATTTGCATTTGTTTTAGGAATTTTTTGAGATATAAAACAATTATTATCAATGCTATTCTTTTTTTTTTTAAGTTCATATTTTAATTCAGATTTAACTATTTCATTATTAAAATCAACTTTATCAAGGTCTAAATCTATATTTTCATTTTGATCATCACTAGATAAATATTTATTAAAATTCAAATTATTTTGTTTATATATATTTTCATTTTCTTTTTGAATATTTTTTATCTTTTTTTTTAATTCTTTAGTTTTCCCTCTTAAATTAATCATACTTTGAGAACGATTTAATTCTCCTTTCATATCAAAATTATCATCATCACCATAAATTAAAGTTTTTTCAATTTGTTTTTCAATTCCATTATCTTCAATTTCATCATCAGAATATGCAACAGATTGATCTGGATAATTTGAAAATTTCATTTGCTTTTTTCTTACTGGTTTTGGAATATCAATTTTTTTATTGTTTTTATTTCCCATTTTCTATTATATTATTTTTCTATTATTTTATTTGTATTATTTTTATTTAAAACTTTAATAAAAAAACTGTAAATTATTTTTGTAAATAAAAAAAAAATTATGTCTAAATCTGATGAGAATAAATTTCTTTTATTCTCTAATTCAGAAGATAAATTAATGTATAAAAAAGATGAAATAATTGAAGGTGTTGAAAAACAGAATCGATAATAAATAATTTATATTTAAATTATCCTTTTTTAACTTTTAGATTTAAGAAATTAAAAGATAATAATGAAAATAATAAAATTATAATTTCTGAAAATAAAAAAAAATTGTTTGATAGAAGAGTATCAATGGCATATAAAGATTTAATTCAAGAAAGAAAAAAAGATAATTTACAATTAAAAAAGAAAAATAAATTTTTAATAAATTTAAAAAAAATAAATTATAAAGGAAGAAATAATATTTTTGATGATAATAAACAGAATTTTTATACTACTTTTAGTAAATCAAATAATTCTTTGGAAGAATTAGGAAATAAAAATAATAAAATAATTTTAACTCCTCTTTCTCAAAAAGAAAATAAAAATTATTTAAATAATATATATGAAAATTATAAAAATAATGATATAAAAAAAAATGAAATTATATTAAATAAAGAAGAAAAAATAAATTCAATTTATGAAGAAAATAATTTTTCATTTTCAAAACAAATTAATAGTCAATGTGATATAAATTTATTTAATGGAGAAAAATTAAAAAAATTAATTCAAAGAAAAAAAAATAAATCAGTTGAATTAGAAAAAAAAAATAACAAAATTTATGAAAAAAAATTAAAAATAATAGAAGACAAAATTTTGATAGATAACGATAATTTAACAAAATTTACAAAAGGAATGATGAGAAAATTAATAGGAAAAAAATCTTTAAAAAAAAATATAATTTTACATAAAAAAGAATTAAATAAATTAAAAATTGATGTTATTCCAAAATTAAATGAAAATTTAGCATATAATCACAGAGATTTCTATATGAGCATTTTTGATTATGATTATCAACATGATAATGATTTTTTATTTATTAAAGATTTTTTAAAAGTTAAAAGTAAACAATTTAAAAATATATTATCAATTAAAAAATTTAATTCTCAATTTAATTCAAAAAATAATCAAGTTGAAGAAATGTTAGATCAAAATATCAGAGATAAACATAATTTAATAAATAGAATTAAAAATGATAAAGAAAAATATAATAAAGATGGACATTTTATTTTAAATACTAAAATAATTAAAACTGAAATTGAGAAAGATTCAATTAAAATAAACTTTCTAAAAAATTTCCCAAATTAAATATAAATAAATGCATAATAAATAAAAATATATTAAATAAATCTGATAATAAAATAGATAATAAAAATTCTTATGAAGATTTTAAAGAATTTAAAATTGTATTATCTCATGGTAATTTATTAACAAAAATATGAAAAAAAAAAAATAAATTTTTTTATTTTTTTATTATATTTTTTTCCTATAATTATTTTATTATTTTTAATAAATAAACTATTTTTACTTATATAAAATTTTTTTAAAAATATTCCATTATTTAAATTAGAATTTTATTTTTGAATAATAGACATCTCCTTTTTCATTTCCAACAATAACAATACTAATATTCTCATTACTTTCTTTATCTTTATACCCTTCTAAATACAAAGATGAAATTTCACCTAATTCATTCCATTCTTTAACAATTTCATAATTATTACTATTAGTTAAAAACAAAGATTGTTTATTTGATATTAAATTATGAGTAGAATCACTTTCAAATAAAGAAACTCTTCCAAAATTTTGATAAGATTCAACAATTTTATTATTTCTCATATCATAAACATCAAATTTAGTTTTACTTCCGACAACATATTCATTATTATTATATTTATTAAAACTAACAAAAGAAGTAGTTTTATCATCAAGAACAACTTTATAACAATCAGTATTAGAAGTATCAATTTTTCTAATAACTAAATATTTATCATTATCTAAACAAATATGAAAATCATCTTCTTGTCTAAAATCACAAGAAATAATTTGACTTTCAGTATCATAATAAACTTTAATAGGAGTTTTTTCAGTAATATCCCATAATTTATAATTAGAATCTCTACCATCAGTAATTAATTTTTTTAAATTTTTAGAATAATAAATATTAACAATACTATCATCATGTGCTTCAAATTTTGAAGTAGCTCTACATAAAATAGTATTTACAATATAAACTTTATTATCAGCTCCACCAATTGCAATTGAATTATTAGAATTTATATTTGTTATTGAATTAAGTGATAAATCAGAAATTTTTGATATTCTTTTAGTTCTATTTGTTTTTAAATCATATAATTTTAAATTACCATCCGCACTTCCAGTTGCTAATAATTGTACTTCACTTAAAACTGATATACTTGATACTCTTTGTTTATGATGATGACTTAAAAATTGAAATTCTATTTTATCTAAATTAAAATTTATTTTTCTTTCACCATTTTTTATATCATTTGAATTTTTAAATTCTTCTATTTTAATTTTTTCAATATCTTTTGGATTAAGGTATATTTCATTAATTGATTGAGAAAATTTTTTGGGATGTGGACCTAAAAATAATTGTTTAGGACAAATGCCAAATTCTCTTGCTTGTAATTGTATAATTCTAATCTCATCTTCATTTTTATTAAAAAAATCAACACCATCAACATAAGTAGAAGGATGAAATAAATTATTAGATTTAATTGCCTCTTCTCCTCTTTGTTTATAACCAAATATTAAATCAATCCATTCATTAATATGTTCATTTACAAAATTACTTTCTAAAGCATTTTTCATTATTTTTAAAAATTTTTCTGGATTTTTATCTGACCAAGGAGGTAAAATAATATCATCAATTTTTTCTCCTTTTGTATTAATTCCCATATTAATTTTTTTAGAATTTACTAAAAATTCATAATTATCTTCATAAAATTCAGGAATTAATTCTTTTAAACTTCCTGGATTATTTAAACAAATTTCCCAATCTAATTCAATAGAAGTAAATAATCTATCAGGATGATCAAATTTACCACTATGTAATTTAAGCATATATTGAGGATATTTTCTTGCTAAAAAACCAATAACATAAGCAGAAGTTGAATAATGTGTTCCATAAATAAATTTCATTTTTTCTTCTCCTGGCATATCTTTATATCTTTTTAAGAAATCTTCTAATCTTTTTGGATTAATTGCTCCAATTGGTAATGATAAATCTCTATAATTTGATTCGTCATTTAAATCTAATGTTAATGTAGTATAATTTTTTAATATCCAAGGAAAAATTGGATATTGACTTAAATCATTTCTTGTTCTATTTGCTGCGTTGTTTAATTTTATTAAGTAATCGTAATTTGATAATCCACCTTCTATCCATAATTTAGTAAATTTTGATATGTTTATATTTGTTTCACATTGATCTTTGTTTATAAATTTTGTTATTATTGAAAAAATTTGCTCTCTTTTTGTTTCGTTTTCAAATATTAAGAATAAATTCTTTTTTCTTGTTATTAATTCTATTCCTATATCTAATAAATGGACTTTTCTTTTATATATTTCTGTTACTTTTGAAAATTTTATTTTTATACATCTTTTGTTATTTAATTTAAACATTGGTTGAAAATAAACTCTTTGATCTGTTATCATTAATAATCCTGGAATTTCTAATAAAGGTAAAATTTGTTTAGTAAATAATTCATTTTCAATTTGATTTTTTTCACTAAAAGATTTAATTAATGTTGGGTCGAATTTATTAGAATAAAACTCACCTAAATAACTTAATGAATCAAATTCAAAAGTTGATTGTTTATTATTATATTTTTCAATTAATTCATTTATAATTTTTGAAACATTTGAAGTTTTTTCAAAAGAAAAATTCATAGAAACTGTATTTAAATTATCTTCTTGTGGAATGACTTGAACAATATAAGGTTCTGTAAAATCTCCTTTTGGGATTTCAATAATTCTTTTAACATCAAAATTTAATGTAGATTTTGACTCATCTTTATTTGGAATAATATAAGGAATTGTTAACATTTCTTTAAAATTAAATTTGACTAATGAAAATTTATTATCATCTGGTTCGAAAATTACACTTCTAGAACCTATATAAATTATCCCTTTTAATTCTTGTTTTTTATTTTCTGATTTAATATAATAATTAACATTTGCTACAAAATCTTTTATGAACATTTCTCCTTCATCTAAATTATATAAACTAAAACGTTGTGTTGTGACAGAGAGGCCTATCATTTTTTCAATAAAAAAATAAAAGTTCAAAAAAAAAAAAATTATAAATTATTTTTATTTTTTATTTATTTATTTTTTTTAATGATTGAAAAAGAAACAAATGATGATCAATCTAAAGAAGTAGGATTCTATAATGATGGAAGATTTTGTTATTTAAATAGTGTTATTCAATGTTTATTTCATGAAAAAGGTTTAATGGAAAAAATAATAAATAAAGTTAAAGGTTTAGAAATAAATAATAATTTTATCATTTCAAATTTAATATTTTTATATAATATTTATAATACAACTCAAGAAAATAATATACATATTCCAGGATTTAAAATAATTTTTGGAAAAAAATATCCAATTTTTTCTGAAAAAAAACCACAAGATGCACAAGAATTTATGTTATGTTTATTAAATTGTATTAATGAAGAAATTAATATTTTAACTAATTCAAATGATAATTTTATTAATGATTTATTTAATTTAACAATTGAAAATAAATTAAAATGTAATATTTGTTCATGGGAAAGTGTAAATCAAGAAAGAACTAAAAATATTGTTCTTGATATTCCAGATTTAAATAATACTAATGTTATACAAGAAATGATTAATTTAAAATTTTTTATTGTAAAATATAATTCTTTAATGATTAAAGAATTTATTTCTCATTCAATTCCTATAGTAATTAATAAAAATTCTGATATTGGTTATTTAAAGGGAATGATTATTTCATCTTTTTCAGAACAAAATTTTTTAAATGAAAATCTTTTCTCATTTTTGATTAATCAAAATAAAAATATAATTAAATTTTTTTTAATTGATGATGAAAAAGTATATCAGTATTTTAAAAAAAATAATGATATTCTTTTTTATTATTTAATTAATGAAGAAAAATATGAATCTTTTGATTTTAATAATTTACTTTTTATGTATTTTAGTAAAATAGTAAATAGTGATTTTATTTTTTTTTATCAATATCCAATTCCAATTAAATTTACTGATAATCAAAGTTTTAATGACATTCATAATAATATTAATAATTTAATTAAAACTATAACCAAAGGTAAAGAAAAAGAATATACAATAAATAATTATCATAATTCAACTAATCAAAGCTTTTTTTTTAACAAAATAATTCCATGTCCATTATGTCTGAATCAAGATAATAAAATTAAATATTGTAATTTATTCAATTCTTTTCAAAAATCAGAAAAAATAGTTAATTTAAAAAAAAAATTTAATTATGAACCAATTAATTTAATTGTTGATATTAAAAATGATGATTTATCTTATGATAATTTTAAAGATATTGATGATTTCAATGAAAAAAGAGATTTAATATTTGAAAATATAAAATATGTTACATTAAAAGATTGTTTAGATAATTATAATAAAAAAGAAATATTAAATGATTTTAGATGTGAAAATTGTAAAAATAAAGGAATAATAAAAACTAGTTCATTTAATAATAAAAATTTACCTGAATATTTATTAATAAAAATAAATAGAAGTCCAAATGGTGAACCAGGAAAAAATCCTTTATTAAATATGATTAGTAGAAAATTTCAAAATAAAAATGATAAATATGTATCTTGTCCTTATAAATTAGAATATTTTAAAGATAATATTTATAATTTATATGGTGTTATAGATCATGTTCCTTCATTAGGATTTTGGCATTATTATGCAAAATGTAGAAATAATAAAGGAAAATGGTTTTTATTAGATGATCATAAAGTAAATGAAATCAAAACAAAAATTATTGGTAAAGATTTATATTTATTATTTTATGCTAATAGTTAGAAATTTAATTATTGTTATTATTAGTATATAAAAAAATAAGATAATAATTTATTTTTAAAATAAATATTTTTTTTTTTTAAATTAAAAATAATATTTTATAAAAATTTTAATATTTTGTCTTATTAATTATCAAAATAAACTTTATTTTCATAATATCTAGTAATTTTACCTTTTTCACCTTTATAATTTTGAGTTTTTAAATATATAATTGCATTTTGTGAAAAAACTCTTTTAACATTTTTTAAAGAAATTCTAAATTTTTCCATTTTAGGATTCATTCCCTTAAATAATTCAGTTAATTTATTTTTTGATATTTGACAACTATTAATTGCCATATTTAAAATATCATTTTTAACTTCTTGAATAACTAAATTTACTTTAATTTGATTATCTTGAAATAATTTAATTGG
>JAEEGL010103474.1_pt1 | contig 12047 bp, 13 predicted proteins | sample 9134231 | NCBI WGS metagenome assembly JAEEGL01 (sample SAMN16246548, study PRJNA631951) | gut metagenome | biome: gut microbiome; feature: rumen; material: fiber-attached | host: Bos | place: Iran: Karaj | collected 2018-10
AAAAATAATTATCTAAAGTAGATTATTTAATCTACTTTTTTGTTATAATAATATTAGTGGTGGTAGTATGGATAAAGTTTTTGCTTGTATTGATTTAAAAAGCTTTTATGCATCAGTAGAATGTGTTGAAAGAGGACTTAATCCTTTAACAACCAATTTAGTTGTTGCAGACTTATCACGCACTAATAAAACTATTTGTCTTGCTGTTAGTCCTAGTTTAAAATCATATGGATTATCAGGGCGTGCACGACTATATGAAGTAGTAAGTAAGATAAGTGAAGTTAATAATAAACGAAGAATTAATAATAAAGGAAAGTTAACTAATAAATCATATGATGATAATGTTATTAAGAAAGATTCAAGTATTATCGTAGATTATATTACAGCAAAACCTCGAATGAGTTTATATTTAAAATATAGTAGTGATATATATAATATTTATTTATCAACGATTTCGAAAGAAGATATTTATGTATATTCCATTGATGAATGTTTCTTTGATTTAACTAATTATTTAAAATTATATAAAATGACGGCTGAAGAATTAGTTACTAAAATGATTATGGAAGTTTATAATAAAACTGGTATAACAGCTACCGGTGGAGTAGGAACTAATCTTTATTTAGCAAAGATAGCCATGGATATTATGGCAAAACACGCAAAACCAAATAATAGTGGTGTTCGTATATTTTATTTAGATGAATATAAATATCGTAAATTATTATGGGATCATAAACCATTAACTGATTTTTGGCGAGTAGGGAAAGGTTATGCTAAAAAATTAAATGATAATTCTATTTATACGATGGGAGATATTTGTAGGTTATCAATTAATAATGAAGATAAACTATTTAAAATGTTTGGAGTAAACGCCGAAATATTAATTGATCATGCTTGGGGAATTGAACCATGTACGATTAAAGATATTAAAAATTATAAGCCAAGTAGTACTTCAATATCAACTAATCAAGTATTACATGAACCATATAATAAACAAGAAGCAAGAATAATCGCTCGAGAAATGGTATATAATTTAGTCTTGGATATGATTGAAAAAAATATGAAGACTAATATGGTTACTTTATATATTGGATATGATATTGATAATATCAAAAATGGTTATACTGGTACAATAAAAAAAGATTATTATGGAAGAAGTGTACCTAAAGAGTCAACCGGTAGAGTTAATCTTGATATTTATACATCATCTAATAGAATAATAGAATCTAAGGTTATAACCTTATTTGATAAAATATGTGATGATAAATTACTAATTAGAAGAATAGGGCTATCACTTGCCAATTTAATAGATAATTCTAAACTTACAAAAAGAAATGTACAATTAGATTTATTCTCTAATAAAGAGATAAATCAAATAGAAGAAAAAGAAGAAAACAATTTAGAAAAATCAGTTATTGATATTAAAAAGAAATATGGTAAAAATTCACTATTACGTGGTATTGATTTACTAGATAAAGCGACTACTAGAGATCGTAATAATCAAATAGGGGGTCATCGAGCATGAGTAAGTATGATGATATTATTGATTATAATTATGTGATGAAACATAAAATAATGAGTATTGAAGAAAGAAGCTATGAATTTGCTCCTTTTAGTGCGTTGGTTGGTTTTAATGATTTAATTAAAGAACGAGAAAGAGAGACTATTTCAGAAATTGATATTTCGGAAGAAAGAAAAGAAGATTTGGATTTAAAATTAAAGATAATTAATAGTAAAATTAATCTTCATCCTGAGGTATTTATTACATATTTTGTTCCTGATAAAAAGAAAACTGGTGGATCTTATCAAAAAATAGCTAATTATATTAAAAAGATTGATTTTTATCATAAATTAATTGTTTTAGAAAATAGTGAAAGAATAAAAATAGAAAATATTATTAATATCGACTCAATAGATATTGATTTGAATGATTTTTTATCATAAAATATGTTATAATGAATTATGAAATGTGGAGGTGAGGAAATGGATGCCATTAAAGTAGGAAATTTTATTCGTGAATTACGTAAAAAGAATAATTTAACGCAAAAATTATTTGGGGAAAAATATGGTGTTACATATCAAGCAGTAAGTAAATGGGAAAGAGGTATTAATATGCCTGATGTTTCCTTACTTCAACAAATTAGTAAAGATTTTGATGTATCAATTGAAGATATATTAGATGGTGAAGTTAAAGTTAAAGAAGAAATAAAAAAAGATGTTTCTAAAGAAAAAAACATTCTAATATATCCATATGTATTTGGTGTGGTTGCATGTGTATTTATTGCACTTTTGATTTTATTAATAATTTTTAATAATAAACCACAAGAAAGTTTTACTTTTAAAACATTATCTACTACTTGTAGTGAATTTAAAGTAACTGGGGCAATTGCCTATGATAACAGTAAATCATCAATTAATATCTCTAGTATTGATTATTGTGGTGGTGATGATGAAACTGTATATGATAAAATATCATGTGAATTATATGAAGAAGAAGGTAAGAGTAAAACATTAGTTGCTAAATGTAATAAAGAAGGGGAAAAGCAAAAACTAGAAGATTACTTAAAAGAAGTTGAAGTTAAAGTAGATAACTATGCACAACAATGTAAGTCTTATGCCCATAATAGTATCTATTTAGAAATAAAAGCTAGTAAAGATAACAAAACAACAATATATAAAATAGATTTAGATTTAAATAATAATTGTGATATAAAGGAGGAAAAGGGAAAATGAAAGTAGTTGAGATAAGTAATAATAATTTTGATAATGTTAAAGAAGGAAAAGTATTAGTTGATTTTAATGCTACTTGGTGTGGTCCATGTCGTATGCTTAAACCAATAATTGATGAATATAGTGAAACAACTACTATTAAAGTATTAAGTGTTGATGTTGATCAAAATGAAGATTTAGCAAGACAATATAATATTTATTCAATTCCATGCTTAATTTTATTTCAAGATGGTGTCGAAATAAAAAGAAATGTTGGATTAGTATCTCTTGATGAATTAAAAGATTTTGTGGGTGAATAATATGTATGATGTAATAATTATTGGTGCAGGTCCAGCGGGACTTACTTCTGCAATATATTTAAAACGAGCAAATAAAAGCGTTTTAGTTTTAGATGGAAAAGGCTATGGGGGAGCCATAATTAATACTAATAAAATAGAGAATTATCCTGCTTGTTATAATATATCTGGTTTTGAATTAGCTAATAATATGTATAAACAAGCTAAGGAACTAGGTGCAATTATTAAAACTGAAGAAGTAGTTGATGTTAGTTTTGGTAAAATAAAAAAAGTTATTACAAGAAAAGATGAATATACGGCTAAAGCCATAATTATTGCAACTGGAAGAAATACGAGAAAACTAGGTTTTGAAGACGATTATATTGGTCGTGGTGTTTCATATTGTGCAATGTGTGATGGTGCTTTTTATAAGGATAAAGTTGTTGCAGTAGTAGGTGGAGGTAATAGTGCTATTGATGATGCAATGTATCTATCTGATATCGCTAAAGAAGTATATTTAATTCATCGTCGTAATGAGTTTACTGCAGATATTAAATCACTTGAACAGTTAAAGAAAAAGAATAATATTAAGTTTGTTTTAAATAGTAATGTTATTAAAATAAATGGTAAAGATCACTTAGAAAGTATTGATGTAAAAACTATTGATAATGTAAAAAAATATACTATTGATGGTTTGTTTATTGCCATTGGTGGTATACCTGCAACAAATTTATTTAAAGATTTAATTAAAATATCTAAAGATGGTTATATTATTGATGATAATTGTCATACTAATATAGAAGGGGTATTTGTTGCTGGTGATGTAAGAGAAAAAGAAGTAAGACAATTAGTAACTGCTACAAGTGATGGTGCAATAGCAGCAACTGAAGCAATTAAATATTTAAATGAATAATGGAGTTATAATGAAAGATAAAAAGGAGTTAATTAGAAAAGTAAAGTTTACTTTATTTTCAATATCGGCTGGTATTATCGAAATAGTTATCTTTACTTTATTAGAACAATTTACTAATTTTAGTTATTGGGCTTGTTATTTACCAGCCTTAGTAGCTTCAGTTATTTGGAATTTTACTTTAAATAGAGAATATACTTTTAAATCAACAGTTAATATTCCTAAGGCTATGGCCTTAGTATTCTTATTCTATTTAGTATTTACTCCCGTTTCAACAATTATTGGTAATTATTTAGCTGAGTCTTGCCATTGGAATGATTTCTTAGTAACTGCACTTAATATGTTAGCTAATTTTATTTTAGAGTATTTATACGATAAATATGTTGTATTTAAAGGTAATATTGATACCAAGGAGAAACATGAAAGAAGTAAAAGAGTTTTTATTAAAAAATCAAGATAAGAAATATAATGACTTTTCTTTTGAATTAAATTTATATCATAAATACAAAAGTATTGGGGTTAGAATCCCCATTATTCGTAATTTTGGCAAAGAATTATCTAAAAAATATAGTATTGATTATTTAATTAATAATATTGATGATGAATATTACGAAGAAATATTACTTAAAGGGTTTATTATTGGTAATTATAGTAATTTAACTTATGAAGAATTAATATACCATATTGATAATCATTTACCTAAAATAACTGATTGGAGTATGTGTGATACATTTGTTACATCACTTAAAATAACGAAAAAATATCAAGATAAATTATGGGATTATTTATTAGATAAACTTAATTCTCCAAGTGAATTTGAAGTACGATTTGTGTTAGTTATGTTATTAAATTATTACATAAATGATAAATATAAAGATCGTATATATGCGATAATTAAAAATATAAAAAGAGATGATTATTATATAAAGATGGCTAATGCATGGCTTTTATCATATATGTTTATTTATTATTATGATGATACAATTAATTACATTAAAACTAACAAAATAGATAAATGGACGCTTAATAAAGGTATTACCAAAGCTATGGAGTCTTTCCGAATTAATGATGATCAAAAAAGAATATTAGGAAAAATAAGAGTTAATGTCAAAGAAAAGCAATAATTCTTTTTTTTATATCATTTTTTTGTTATAATGATACTGTGAGGTAATTATGAAAAAACTAAAATGGATTTTATTAATTTTAGTATTTATCTTAACTGGATGTAAAAAAAATAGTTTTGTGCTGGATGATTTTATTGATATAGCAAAGTATAATGGTTATATTATTGAAGAGAATAAAACAGGATATGAAACTTATTCTTATATATTAGATGTCTATTATGCAGTTAATCGACAAAATGCCTATGATATCCAATTTTTAAAATTAGATAGTGATAATTATGCAAAAAGTTTCTTTTTATTAAATGTCAATGAAATAAAAAAAGAAATAAGTAATCGTGATTATGTTAAGAGTAAGAGTTATTCTAATTATGAACTTTATCATGCAGAAAATGAAAGTACTTATTACTTAGTTGCTCGTAGTAAAGAAAATATTATGTATATCAGTGCGCCAATTAATTATATAAATGAAATAGAAGAATTCTTAGAAGATTTAGATATAGAGTATTAGAGGTGATAAAAATGGGAAAAACAAGAAGTGAATTAAGAGAAATTATTGCACATGTATTATATGAAGGTTATATATTAGATAATGCCAAAGTCCAATATAATATTGATGATTTAATTAAAGAAGAATTAGAAATTGAAAATGATTTTGTTAATGAAATGGTTTATAATGTTCGTGATAAACAAAAAGATATTAATAAAATAGCTAATGAATATTTAATAGATTGGGAGATTGATCGCTTAAGTAAAGTTGATAAAGCTATTTTAAGTATGGGTATTTATGAATTATTATTTACTAAAACACCACCAGTGGTTGCAATTAATGAAGCAATTGAACTTGCTCATAAATATAGTGATGAAAAAGTTGTTAAAATGATAAATGGAACATTAGATAGAATCTATAAATCAGATTTATATAAAGAGAATTAATATGGAAACAAAGTATTTTACAATTAGTGCACTTAATAAAGCTATTAAGAATATGTTTGATGAGAAAAGAGAACTTAATAATATCCATTTAAAGGGTGAAATAAGTAATTTTAAGCATCATTCTAGAGGGCACTTATATTTTACTTTAAAAGATGAGAATTCACAGATATCAGCTATTATGTTTGCTTCTAATGCAAATTCTTTAAAGTTTGAACCAGTAGATGGTATGAAAGTTTTAGTTAGTGGTAAAGTATCTGTTTATGAAGCTTCAGGAACTTATCAAATATATGTTACAGAAATGATGGAAGATGGTTTAGGTAACTTATATCTTGAATTTGAAAAACTAAAAAAGAAATTAGAACAAGAAGGCCTATTTAATAAAGAATATAAAAAGCCAATACCAAAGTTTCCTATGAAAATAGGGATTATTACGGCACCAACTGGAGCAGCTATAAAAGATATTTTATCAACGATAAAAAGACGTTTTCCAATTTGTGAGACAATTCTTTTTCCTTCCCTTGTTCAAGGAATAGAAGCAAAAGATGATATCGTAAGAAATATAGAATTAGCTAATACATATGACTTGGACGTTATTATTCTTGGTCGTGGTGGTGGTTCAATTGAAGACTTGTGGGCTTTTAATGAAGAATGTGTGGCAAGAGCCATATTTAAAAGTTCTATTCCAATAATAAGTGGAGTAGGTCATGAAATAGATTTTACTATTTCAGATTTTGTAGCTGATTTACGAGCACCAACACCAACAGGAGCAGCCGAGTTATGTGTTCCTAATAAGTTTGATGTCATCGAATTATTTAATCAATACAACTTAAGATTAGTAAAAGCTATTAAAACTTATTTAGATAATCGTTATATTATTTTAAATAATTTAAAAAATAGTTATATACTAAAAAATCCAATGAGTTTATATGAAAAAGTTGAACAAAGATTTGATAATTTATTTGAAAGATTAGTTATTGCAATAAAATCTAATGTTGATCGTAATAAAGATCGACTTAATACTATTAAATCAAGTTATGTTCTCAAAAATCCTAATATGCTATTTGTCGATAAAGCTTATAATTATAATGATTTAATTAAAAGACTTCGTAATAGTATTAATCTATTACTTGATAATAAAAAGAATAATTATATTAATTTACTAACAAAACTTGAAGTATTAAATCCAGTTACTACATTAAAACGTGGTTATACAGTTACTAGATGTAATGATAAAATTATTACTAAAACTAAGGATATAAAAACAGGTGATGTAATTACAACAAGTGTTACTGATGGAAAAATAGAAAGTGTTGTAAGGAGTATTTATGAGTAAAATAGAATATCGTAACGAAGAAGTTAAAAAGAGATATCAATATTTAGTTAGAAAATATAAAACATTACCTAGTATTATTCAATATATCAGAAATGATAAAAAAAATATTGTAATTGATAATATAACTGATGGTGAGTTTGTATTTCAGATTGATATTAAAAAAGATGATGATGAATCTAATATAATTATTGTAGACTTATTAAAAGGAAGAATATATATCAAAACTAATGAAGAAGAAAAGTATTTAGTATATCATAATAAAAAAACTAAAAGTCCTATTCCAATAGGTTATTATACGTCGTTTAATGATGTTAATATTAACGAAACTTTCTTATTTAAGTTTAATAATATGGACGGTATTAGACATTTTGAAGTAGAAATAAAAGAAAAGAAATATGTAATTATTATTGATAGTGATGAAGATTTCGATGAAATACCATTATTAAATATTTTGTTTAATACGGAAATAAATAACATAAATGATTTATATGAAGCAATTATAAATAATCTTGATATAAGTAAGTTATATATTAAATTGGGTGATTCTATTAATAGTTCAATATTAATTAATAATGGAGAGACTGTTAAATATGAAGTATATAATGATGAAATAGAATATATGAAGAAGTTAGGAGAATATCATGGAAAAAAAGAAAGACAAAATTAATTTTGAAGATAATATAACAAAATTAGAATCTATTGTTCGTGAATTAGAAAGTGGTAATGTTGCCCTTGATGATGCATTAGAGAAATTTAATGAAGCTTTTAAAATATCCAAAGAATGTGATGAAAAATTAAAAGAAGTATCTGATTCACTAAATAAAGTCTTAAATAAAGATGGTAATTTAGAAGAATTTAAGATTGAAGAATAAACACTATATTTAGTGTTTTTTTATTGATAAAAAGAATAATTAATAGTAAAATTATATTGAAAGTAGATGATAATATGAGTAGTTATAAAAGGTATGCAATGTTAATGACATCATTAGGAATGTTTCTATTATTAGTTGGTATAACTTATGCATTTTTTAATTATACAAGAACTGGTTCAGCGAATAATTTTAGTGTGGGAAGAATTTATTTTAATTCTGAAAATGAAGAAACTATAACGTTAAGTAACTTGTTTCCAATTGATCCAAGTGATGCTAATGAAATGAATGATCCAACAAAAGTAGGGACATATTCTATTGATATAGTTGGGGATACTGATTATGTTGATGGTCTTGAATATTTAGTATCTATAACAGACTCTAATATTTCCAATTTACCAATAAGTATTGATGTTAATGTATCAAATGGATTAGGTACATCAAATGATAATTACTTTACGGCAAGAGAATCAAAAGATACAACTATTTATAAAAAGTTAGTAGGTGATACTATTGTTGGTGATGGTATGCTTTTAGTCGGTTATATTAAACCAAACACAACATCTGGAGAAATAGAAGGCGTTGATGGAACTATAACCATAACTGCTTATTTAGATAAAAATAAAATACTTATAGCCGATACCTATGATGGGACTGAAAGTGATAACATGGGAACAACAAATCAAGAAGCGGAAGGAAAAACAGTTATATCTGCAGCTGAATGGAATACATTATCGGCAAATGGTTTATCATTTAAAGTAAGAGTGGAAGCTAATGAAGGAATATGGGTTCATGAATCTCTTGAAATGATAATGAAAAGAAATGCTGTAATGGATAATATCCAAAGTACATTTGTAAGTGCAAGTACGGGAATTGATTTTGGGGCTGTTTCTAGTGATACAAATGGAAAAGGGGTTTATACAAGAGCTGGTACTGAAAATGGCACTAATCCAATTGTTTACTATCGTGGTGCGGTAGAAGATAATAATGTTGCTTTCAATAATTTGTGTTGGAAAGCAGTAAGAACTACTGATACAGGAGGAGTTAAATTAATTTATAATGGTGAGACAAATGATGTTTATGAAGATAGACCTTTAACGAGAAGTCAATATATAATACCAACTGGAGCAACTAATGATTTAACATTTAATTCTACTGATAATAGTTGGGAGGTAATAAAAACTGATAATAATGCTAAAGAAATAAGTTTCACCGTTCCTGCAGGAGATAATTATAAGTTAGTTCAAATTGCCTCTAATGAGGCATCATCTTATGGCGGTTCATGGACATTCTATAAAAATGGAAGATCACTATATAGTTATGGTACGAGTAGTTCACAGCCAATGAATGCCACATATACATATGGAACATTAACTGAGAATGATGTTATAAAATGGAGTTTTTCAGGAACTGCTAGTGAAGAAAATCCAACAATTATAAAATTACAAATGGTACAACCTGGTGATTTGGTTTCACAAAATGGATGTGATCAAACATCTCGTCCTACATGTATGGGTATATCAGGAACATATAATTTTCGATTTAATGAATCTCATTACTCACCATCATATGTAGGATATATGTATGGAGATGTATATTCATATAACTCTTCAGAGGGTTTAATTTACACAAAATTTGGGAGATCTTTTACTTGGGATGGAACAAACTATAAATTATCTGACACGATAGTAACAGGGCCTGATGCAACTCATCATTATTCTTGTAACTCATATGATGAAGAAGCGACATGTAAATATATAAACTATGCATTTTATGAAAGTACAGGTACTGTTTATTATATTATGCTAAGCGGTGGAGAAGATATAGAAGAAGCAATTAATAAAATGAAGGCAAATAAAACTGATTCAATCGCAAAAACTCTGATAGATACTTGGTATGCTAGTAATCTGAACAATATAACCAATAAATTAGAAGATACAATATGGTGTAATGATAGAAGTATGGGTGATGGAAATAATAATGGATGGATAGCAAACGGCGGAGATTTATCAACATTCTTATATTATGGAGCATATCAAAGAAGTAATTATGCAAGTAATACAAGTACAGTCAAAAACGAGCCGAGTTTAGCATGTGTAACTAAAAATGATGCATTTACAGTAAGCAATGGAAAGGGAAACCAAAAATTAACATATCCGGTAGCATTATTAACAGAAGATGAAATGGTATTAGCAGGAGGTTTAGCAGGGGCAGCAAGTACATTCTATTTATATAATAAGTCAAATTATTGGTCTATGACGCCTTCTCTTTTCAAAGCTACCGGTTATGCTAGCGAGTTCTATTTAAATAATAAAGGCCACGTAGACTACTATGGCATTGTGAACGATTACTATGGTCTTCGCCCAGCTATTTCAATTAAACCAGGTCAAATGATTAAAACAGGTACAGGAACAGCAAATGATCCATATGTAATTGAATAAAAAAGTACTATACAAAAGAAAAAAATGTGTTATAATAATTATGTTGTCTATTCCTTATGGGGAGTAATATATAAGTTTTAAGAGAGAGTTAACGTTAGGTGAAAGTTAATAAAATGATTATATGAAGGCTACTTAAGGGTAAATAGAATCGGTAATTCCGTTAAAAAAATAAAGACCAAAATAGGATGGTACAGCGTATATCGCTCCTATAGTGGTCTTTTTTATGCAAAAAGGAGAGTTTATATGAGAAGAATGACTAGTCGTGAAATTAGAGATATGTGGCTTAAATACTTTAGTGAAAGGGGACATATGATTGTTCCAAGTGCTAATTTAATTCCTAAAGATGATGATACATTACTTTGGATAAATGCGGGTGTAACCCCACTAAAAAGATATTTTGATGGAAGTGAAGTACCTGTATCTAAAAGAATTACGAATATTCAAAAATGTATTCGTACTAACGATATTGAAAATGTTGGTGTAACCAGACGTCATCATACATTCTTTGAAATGATGGGTAATTTTTCGATTGGCGATTATTTTAAAAATGAGGCGATTGAATTTGCATATAATCTTTTAACAGGTAAAGATTGGTTTGATATTCCAGTAGAAAAACTTTATGTTACAGTATTTCCAAATGATATAGATACTATTAATAAATGGACTAGCATGGGAATGATTCCCGATCACATTATTAAACTTGAAGATAATTTTTGGGAAATTGGACCTGGACCATGTGGACCAGATACGGAAATATTTTATGATCGTGGTAGTAAATATGATCCTGAAGGCGATGCCTTAGAAAAGTTTAAAAATGGTGATGATAACGAAAGATTTGTCGAAATTTGGAATAATGTCTTTAGTCAATTTAATAGTGAAGAAGGAAAAGATAGAAGTGAATATAAAGAGCTTCCAAGTAAAAATATTGATACTGGTGCAGGACTAGAGAGATGGGCATGTATTTTCCAAGATGCTGATTCAAATTTTGATACTGATTTATTTATGCCAACAATTAATCAAATAGAAGAAATGTCTGGTGTTATATATAATGGTGAAATGGAGTTTAAAGTAATTGCAGATCACATTCGTGCTCTTACATTTGCTCTTGCTGATGGGGCAACATTTGAAAACTTTGGACGAGGCTATATTTTAAGAAGATTACTTCGTAGAAGTGTAAGAATGGGGCGTAAACTTGGACTTAATGGATTGTTTATATATAAATTGGTTGATACTGTTGTTTCTAATATGCAAGATGTATATCCATATCTAGTAGATAAAATAGTTCATGTAAAAGCTTTAATTATGCAAGAAGAACAATTATTTGGTAAAACACTTAAAGATGGTGAAAAGAAGCTTAATGATTTAATGGATGAAGCTATTGATAATAAAATAAGTGGGGCTGATGCCTTTAAATTATATGATACATATGGTT
>JAEEGL010839889.1_pt1 | contig 12047 bp, 9 predicted proteins | sample 9134231 | NCBI WGS metagenome assembly JAEEGL01 (sample SAMN16246548, study PRJNA631951) | gut metagenome | biome: gut microbiome; feature: rumen; material: fiber-attached | host: Bos | place: Iran: Karaj | collected 2018-10
ACGGGATAGTTTTTCTGCAAGGCGGAAAACTTCTGCTCTTCCCGTGCGAAGGAAATAATTCCAGAGCCAGAGGGTTGGAACCAACTCCGTATTATCCCAGGCATAGCCTCCTACATCGTATTTCCATTGATGCCTTGTACGGTCATAGGTATGCATGAAATCACCATAATTAAATAGTCCATACCAGTTGCGCTGTTCAACCTCCTTCTGGTAAAACGAAAAGGCGCGGTCAAGCTGCTCCTCAAGCCATTTCTCTACCTCAGTTTCTTTCTTGGGCAAAGACCAGTATCCAAAGGCTCCCATCTCGTGGTAGAACTGCGGCGACGCAATATAAACAGGCGGATGATTTACGTTATCCGCAAAGTTAATAAGAGTCTCATCCTCCGGGATCATTTCTCCCCAAAAGGCAATTTCACATTCACTGCTAACTGCGATTCCATCGGGATCCGCGCCCTTGTAGTCATAGCCTTCGTAGCACACCTGATTGTAGCCGCGGTGGGCATAGTGCCTGAAATCAAAGCTCTCGGCTTCCGGTGTATAGAACCATATCTGAGCCTTGGCACTATCTCCTGAAAGTCCGGAAACGCTTATGCCTCCGGGATATTTTTCCCAGAAGTCCCTGATTCCTATCATTATGCTTCCGACTTCCGATCCGAAGGCAAATCCACCATTGCTGCGATTTCCATGGAGTGCATCTATCCTGCACACATCTTCATAGGAGAGTTTTTTGCGGATACAAAAATGCTGTGCACTGTCCTGAGCTATAGACCAGGCATCCCAATGAGGACTGTTTTCAACAACCTTAAGGATATGGCTTTCAACCTCAGCATCGCCGCACTTGTTAAGAATCTCGTCAGTTACAGGTTTTCCTTCAATCTGGGTCTCATATAAAACTTCAGGAAGCCTTGGACGCCAGGCAGCAAGCGGCATGCTGACTTCATGGAAAACTCCGTGGTCTCCTGTGATCTTCACATGTCGATTATAGACAGGTCCCGCCAATGGGCTTTCAAAAGAGATACCTATGCCCTTTAAAAAGTCCCTGTTTTCATCCCCATCATACAAAAAAGTATGCTGGATCTTAATGGACTTAGCGGCGGTTCCAAAAAATACTCTTATAATGAAGGGGATTTTCTCTGAACCTATACGGTCAGAGGTGTTACAAACATGAATTCCTTCATAGCGGATTACAGTCTGTATTTCCCCGGTTTCTTCAATCTCAATTTTTCTGATCTTTCCAACATAATTGCGAACAGTACGTGTAGTACAGTTATCGTCTTCCTGGGGCTCCTCCAGCTTAAGCATGGGTTTTCCATGTTCCAGAGTAGCCTCTCTGTCACTTTTTATTACTTCAAAAAGTTCATCGCTATCCTTTCGGATTATTGCAAAAAAGCCTTCGCAGCTGATTTCATAGGAATCCTTGGTCTCCTTAAGAAATGAGGCACCTGCGGATTTCTTTTCCCCAATCCGGAGTTCAATTTCTTCTCCAAGCCCAGCTGCATCTGCGCTGTGGGCTGTCCATTTTATACTTCCATCCGGCCAAAAAGCAGTAACACGGGACTGGAGCGCCACTTCATCACCTTTTTCATTTGTGCAGTAATAATCGATCTCTGATATCTTTTCCTCAGGTATCTCACCTTTTTTCCACATGCAACCAAAAACCGCTGTGCCGGTTCCCTTTTGCTCCATTCTGTGCAGCTTCATAACATTTCCTTTCCGATGTTCCCCAAAACACTGTGCATAATTAAGGCACCGACATCCGCCCTGGATGCCGATGCCAAAATTATCTTGTTAGTCTGTGATTATCTCTGTGCGTTTACTTCTGAAATGATTGCGTCATATCCCTGACTTCTGATTGAATCAAGTGTTGACTTGAACTCGTCAAGTGAAATTGAACCGCAGATGTACTGTGTTCTTGCAGCGCCAACCTGTGTATCAAGGTCTGCACCAACCTGTGAATATGTATCAGAACCTACGAGGTATGAAAGAGCAGGATTTACTTCAGCGTACTGAAGAGCCTCAGCATAAGCGCTGTTCTGTGCATCGCTGAACTTATCAGACTTTACAGGGATTGCGCCTGTAGCTGACTCTGAACTAGGCAGGAATGTAAGCAGCTGGTTAAGTCCCTTATAGTTGTTTGCAAGTGCTACAGCATCTGCATCCTCTGTATCTTTATCAAGATCTACAATATATCCGTCTGAATCGTACTCAAAGTTTACACCCTCAAGACCATACTGTGTAAGTGTAAGCATTTCAGGAGAGCAAAGTCTGTCAAGAACTGTAAGAGCAGCTTCGATCTTCTCTTCTGTATCAAGTGTTGTAGCTGAAAGTGTGAAGAATCCGTTGTAGCCTGCAGTTGCAAGTGTGTGTCCGTTTACTGCACCATAGAGTACCATCTTTGCAGGTTCATCAGGGTTAACAACAGATGGTGTCAAAGTATCTTCTGCCTCGAAGTACTGCCAGATTCTCTTTCCGGAGTCAAGAACGTCGATGTAAACACCGTTCTCACCAGTCTTACAACCATTTGACCAGGAGTCTGTAGGACGGCTGTAGAAATCCTTAGGCATTTCCATCATCATAGAGCTTCTTGATATAATCAACTGCTTCGAAGTACTGATCTGTTGTCCATACAGGAACAAGCTGTCCGTTAACTTCCTGCCAGCCGTTTCCGCATCCAAACCAGGTCTGGATGATATCGAAAGGACCTGTGTAGGATGTCATCTCCATGCCGATTGTGTCATCTTTTCCATTTCCATCAGGATCGTTATAGGTAAATGCATAGATCATCTTATAAACATCATCAGGTGTAGCATTTGCAGAAAGCTCAACTCCAAGCTTCTCAGCCCAGTCCTGACGATAGGAAAGACCATAACGACCAACCACACGTGTACGAGGAAGTGCGATAAGCTTTCCACCTACCGTAAGGTTTGCAGCTACATCCTTTGAAAGCTGTGAAAGATAAGGATACTTGGAAGAATCCCAAATGTAGTTATTAAGGTCTACGAAAGCGCCATTTTTAGCTGCAGATACAACGTCACCTGTTACAGTGCCGCCCCAGGACATGATCTGAGGCATTGTTGAAGGGCTTGTAAGTGCAAGTGAATTCTTCTCTGAAAGAGCATCATTTGCATACCATACAATATCAAGATCTGCTCCGCAGAAGTCTTCAATCTTCTGCATGATCTCATCAGCATAATCTCCGGTAGCATTAACGCCGGCATTTACATCAATTACAGACCAGGTGATTGTCTGACGCTCAACGCTTGCGCTCTCTGTCTTCTCAGCTGCAGGCTCTGAAGTATCAGCAGGCTTAGACTCTGTAGCTGCCGGTTCATTTCCTCCTGTTGTTGTCTGTGCAGTGTCCTGCGTCTCTGCGCTACCACATGCTGCAAGGCTCATAACCATTACAGATGTAAGAAGCAAACTAACAATTTTCTTTTTCATATCATTTCCTCCTTATAAGTGAAATATATGTAGGGTTTATTCCCATTACATCCATTGTTTGTGGATCAACCTTTTACTGCGCCTACCATGACACCCTTAGTAAAGTACTTCTGTACGAATGGGTATACACACAAAATTGGCACTGTTGCTATTACTGTACAAGCCATTTTTACTGCCTTGTCAGGCGGTGTTCCGTTGATATCAAAGTCATTGACCATATTGTCAACAATGGTTGATGACTGAAGTATGATGGACCTGAGCTGTATCTGAATAGGATATTTCTCTGCTGTCTGCAAATAGATCATGGAACCAAAGTAATCGTTCCAGAAGCCTACTCCGTAAAACAGTGAAATAGATGCTATTACAGGCTTGGACAGAGGAAGTGCAACCTTTAGGAAAATCTGAAGGTCGTTGGCACCATCCATGTAGGAAGCCTCATCCAGTTCCACCGGAAGTCCCTGGAAGAACTTTTTTATGATGATCATATTGAAAGGACTGATTAGTCCAGGAAGTATCAGTGCCCAGTAGGTATCGTACAATCCATAAGCCTTGTAAACGATGAAGGAAGGAATCATTCCTCCGCTAAAGAGCATGGTAACAATTACCATGTTCATAATGAAATTTCTGCCCCTGAAATGTGTCTTGGAAAGTGGGAAAGCAAATGTAAGTGAAAAAACCATACACAATACTGTTCCCAATGTTGTCAAAATAACTGAGTTTTTCAGGCCTCTTAAAATATTGGCGGTCTTAATGGCATATCTGTATGCATTAAGTGACCAGACCGATGGAACTATGAAGAATGCTTTTTCCGTCAGCTCCTTCTCTGTTGCAAAGGATCCTGCAAATACATAGAGGAAGGGTAAGATTGTGCTGATGGCAATCATTCCAAGTACAACGTATATGATCACGTCGACAATTCTGTCGCCGAGACTTTTCTTTACTTTCACACCGTCTTGAAACTTAGTATTCGGCATGTTGTCTCCTCCCTTTTAATATATTCCGCTTTCTCCAAACCATTTTGCGACTCTGTCAGATGTTATAACCAGAATCATTCCCACAACTGATTTAAACATACCTACTGCAGAGGAGAAGGAATACATTCCATTTTTAATACCCTTTGTATAAATGTAGGTATCAAATACCTCAGCTCTTGATATATTCAGATCATTTCTCATAAGGAATATCTGCTCATATCCTGTGTTCAGGATTCCTCCAACCCTTAATATGAGCATCATGATGATCGTTCCTCTGATTGCAGGAAGAGTGATGTGCCACATAAGTCTCCAACGTCCGGCGCCATCAACCTTAGCTGCCTCATACAGCTCCTGATCAACACCGGAAAGCGCAGCCAGGAAAACTATTGTACCGTAGCCTGTCTCACGCCAGATATCCTGTCCAACGATCAGTCCCCAGAATGTTGATGCTTTTGAAAGGATATCGAAACTGCTTCCGGTCATCATCTTATATAGGATATTGAATACACCGTCTGTCACGTTAAATAACTGATAGGTCAGGCTGGCGATGATAACCCAGGAAACAAAGTGCGGAATGTATACAAGGGTCTGAACTACTCTCTTATATACATTGTGTCTTACTTCATTTAAGAATAAAGACAAAATGATCGGTGCCGGGAAATACAATACCAGCTGCAGCAAACTGATCCCCAGAGTATTGATCAACAGTTTACTGAAATCATTATTGCTAAAAAATCTTGTAAAGTTCGCAAATCCTACCCAGGGGCTACCCCATAGTCCCTTAAATGGGCTGTAATCTTTAAATGCAATTACAAGACCTCCCATTGGCACATACCGGAACATTATCATATAAATGAGTCCCGGCAGAATAAGCAAGTAAAGCCATATGTGCTGCTTAAAATATTTTGCATTGCTGGTCCTGTTGGCTTCGAAAACTGTTCCATCAGCCATTTTGATCAGCTGCTTATTTGCTTTTGCCATATCTCCTCCTTCTCCTCTTTTCTTTTTTCAGCGGTTTTTTGCTTATGCATTTATGATAGGTAATTATTTCTGTAACATCTATAATCATATTTCTTTTGCACTATTCAACTAGTTTTAAGTGCCGCATTTTAGTAATAATGCACAAAAGTATCATTTTCTAATCAGCTGATTATCAGTTAAAAAAGAAAATGATACTTTTGAAAGTGATTATATTTAGTTATATTTAGTTACATTTAATTATATAGAACCCAAAATTAGCTTACGATATTTTCCCGGAGTCATTCCGGTTCCTTTATTAAAGAATCGTATAAAATTCTGTGGATTTGTGTACCCCAGTTCAGATGAGATATCCGATACTGACTTATTGGACTGCAAAAGTTTTTTTGCTTCTTCTATCTTTATTTCTTCCTGATACTCACTGAAAGTTTTGCCTCTTTCAGTTTTTAACAGTTTCCAGATATAAGTAGGCGTGACATTTAATTCAAATGCGCATTCATTGAGAGTTATATTGCCTCTGGATTCCACAAGCTTCTTTTCAATGGCTTCCATCATCTGGTAGTTACCATTCACAAAAAGCTTGCTCCGTTCAAGAAGTATGGGATCTATGAGCATTTTTTTCATGTTCTTGCGAACTCTTTTTACATCGCCGGCTTCCATGATCTCCTGATACAGTTTATTCATCCCCTCAGGACACAGCAAAAGAATATCAATCTTCATATTGATTGCTTCCATCATGATGCTGTCTATAAGTGATAAAAAATAAATCGAAGCAACAGCCCATTCCCTTACAGTTCTAAGCTGATCAGCGAATTCTTCCAAGAGCCTGTAGCACTGTCCCTTGTCCATAGCCTTTAAGCTATTGCAGATCTCTTTTTCATACATCTGAATGTTTATGCCGTCTGTGTTGGCTTGAACAGATCCGATATAGAAACGGCAATCGTCACTGTTTTCTTTCTGCTCGATCTCCATGTTTTCCTGCATCAGAGCATAAACGCATTCATGATGAGCTCTTCCCAGATGTCTGTATAGCGTATGGATTTCGCTGACTCCCATCTGCAGCTGATAACCATAAGCAGAAAGTGCAAACTCTTTTATCTCACGGTAATACAAAGAGATCTGTTCCATCAACGCTTCTTCTGTATCCTCCGCAAAAATACAGCACAGGGTACAGGAGTCGTATATAAGCGGAAGCCAAGGGATTTTTTTGAGTTTCTCCGGAAGATTCTCCGCCAGAGTCAGACAAATCGCATCCTCATTTATCTCTTCTTCCGTAGCATCAACATCCCTAAGATTCAATATTATGGCTACTGAGGCATATAGCTTGTGGCTGGTAAGTCCCAGAACCCTGATATATTCCTCCCATTCGTCCTCTGCAGAAACAGCTCCTCTGTTAAGACGCATCTCAAACAGTTCCGCCATCTTTTCCCGTCGCTGAGACATAGCCTCATTGAGAGCCTCTTTATCTTTTTTCAGATTAGTAAACTGCCCCGCCAGGAATTCTAATTCGTTTCCTGTAACTGTAGGTGCGTCCTCCTCTGTAACCTCTTTTATCAGACGCTTTACAGGCTGGTAGAGCATATTTCTCAGAGAAACAAAGCTAAGCAGAGCAAGTGCTGATATAGCAATCAAAAATTCTATCATCAGCTTTGAAGTAGTTCCCAGGAACACGCTATAGTCATAAGCAACAAAGTATGTCCATCCCAAAATACTTGATTTATAGCCTGATACAATTTCTTTGGCACCGTCCACCTTCATTATGTCAGCCTTAAACGGCTGCTGGGAAAAAAGCTTTTTTCGACAGCTCTCTGAAAACTCCGGGTTCGATGTGTATATGGCATCACCATTCTCATCAAGTACAGCTATCGCTTTACCCGAGATGCTGATGTAATCCCACATCCATTTTTTCCAAGCTTCCGTATTTATATTTACCAAAAGAAATCCCTTGGGAGAATAAATACCTACTGGAAGATTTAAAACGAAGTTAAGTCCCTTGGTGTCTACAGAATCATGATACTGAATGTCTGTGCTCTCAACATGCGTGCCATCTGCTTTGTAGACCCAGTTTCCCCTATTGACATTCAGCGTATTTTCCTCGTACATTCCCATTATTTCATCTTTATTGATTATCTGGGTAAGATCCGAGATTCCTCTGGAGCTTATAACTCTGTTGTTATTGACGTTGACAATAACATAGTTATTGAAATAATTGGGAAACATGGCATTATTGCCCAGTGCGGCATCTATTGCCTTGTAGTGTGTGTAATCGGAATATGACATTCGGTTATTGATAAACCAGACAAGATTATCATCCATGGCGGCATAGAGGTAGTACTGCCTCATATTCTCAAGCTTTTCCTCCACATTTGCCACCATGTGCTGCGTTGTAAGTGTGGCTTCCTGCTCTGCTATCTCACGACTGTTAGATCGCATGATAAAGAAAGTATTGATCAGCATGATAACCATGAATACTCCAACCAGACCACTGATGCAGATAGTCACAAGAAGCTTATATGAAATCCTGTCCGTAGCATTTTTCCCCATAGTCAATTTACCTGACTGCATATAATCCCCCTCCCCGGATTTGGTACGACCTTTTATCAAGCGAAAGCCTCTTTTACAACAGCGCCTCGCAAAGAGCTACCAAAGTAAGGGACTGTCCATAGGCCATAGGACGGATCTGAATATTCTTGTAATGCTCAGCGTCCATGCCCATCGCAGTTCCTGCGGACACGTTAAGAACTGTTCCATCAGAATCCACATTGTCATAGATAGCTGCAACAGCCTTTTGCGCACATTCCTTATACTCATCTGAAAGGATTCCGAGTCTTACACCACGCAAAAGCCCTGCTGCCATAGCTGCAGTTCCTGAAACTTCCTCGTAAGATGAGTTGTCATCTATAACTGTATGGAAAAGTCCACTTTTTCCCTGATACTTTTTAAGTGCTTCTGCGTGATCCACAAAAGTATCAACAATAAACTGCCTTACACCATTATCAAGGTAATCAGCATCTTCCAGGAAAAGTGTCACTCCGAGCGTAAACCATGAATTTCCTCTGCACCAATAGATTCCGCCAAAGTTGTCATTTCTCTCAAAACTGAAGCCATGATAAAAAAGACCTGTAGTTTTGGAATACAGATATTTTATATGAACCAAAAACTGGTGAGTTGCCTCATCTCTCCATGCTGAATTGTCATATCTGATGCCCATTTTCTGGAGGAAAAGAACTGCCATAAACAAGGTATCCGCCCAAATCTGACCTTCATTCAGCATAACACCGTTTCTGTCACCGATAGCACTTGTTACATGCTGGAATCCACCGTCCTTGGTTTTGGGAAGTTCATTCATAAGAAACTCTGCCTGATCCAGACATAACTTCTCATATTTTTCCTTATTGGCCATCTTATCAAGAATGCTTACAAGTGTAAGGTATGGACATGATGTATTGATATTTCTGGAAGGAAGTCCTATTTCAAGATTTCTTTCATACCAGTTCACAAAGAAATCCATATATTCATCAGTACCTCTGTATTTCTGCAAAAGAAACAGCCCGTAAAGTCCAACTCCCTGAGGCCAGTCCCACTCTTCAATACCATAGTCACGAGCGCACTTTCCGGATTTGATAATTTCTTCTACGGATAGCTTTTTATCCTGCTCGTAGTCAGCTCCTCCGAGATTAAGAAGTTTATCCACAACAAGCTCGATTTTCTGCTCTATAATTGTCTTATCCATAATATTCAGCCCCCTTCTACCATTTTTTATATGACGAGAATCATTTAATTGTAAAATGATTTCGTCAAAATATTCAATGCATTTCTATCACATTTCTATCTCTTTTCTCTCTTTTTTTATCATGGAACGGGTTATTAATCGAAGTTACTTTCTCACTTACCGGGAACTGCTAACGGAACTGTTAGTCAAATCTCGTCACAATTTTTTCACAACATTTTAAGTTTCATTTAAAGTTCGTAACGTAATATAAAACCATCAAGAAGAACAAAACTTCTTGACCCCACACAACACTTTTTCATATTCATAACACACATCCCTTCGGACCCACACACCGAAGGGACCTCCCTAACACAATGCCGCAGCATTTTTTCATATAAAAAAAATGCTACGGCTTCATATATATTTAGAGATATTTATTCTCCGAACTTCAGATTATCCCCCAGAACCGGAACCTTGCTGGCAAAGAAGGAGAACTCTCCACTATCGAGCAGGTTGCCCTCATCATCAGTAACTCTTATGTCAAATACCAGAATATGCTTGCCTGTTTTGAGTTTCATGCATTCACAGTAGATGAACTCAGTGTTTACTGCGGGAAGCAGAAAGTTAAGGTTGGCAGATACGGTAGTTGCGTAGTAACCGCTCATGCTGGCTGCTGCTCCGGCCATGGCATCTACAAAGGAAAGCGTACGACGATGTACCCAGGCATACTGTATTTCCATCCTTATCCTTCATTTCATAGGCAAGATGGAGCTTAACACCCTTGAACTCTTTTACGGAAACACTTATTGTTACCTGATCCGAGAAGGTTGTAGTCTTTTTGTAATCACAGGTCACACTTAAGACAGGAGAAATAATTCCCATATCCTCAAGTCTGGCATAATCCCAGCCTATCTGGGAAAGGAAATCTACCCTTGCCTCTTCCATCCACCTGATGTAGTTGGAATGATGGGTGATCCCCATTTTGTCTGTCTCATAGTATTGCACTGTATGAATGTAGTCCATGTCAAAACCTCACTTTATTTTCCCATAAACCAATCAGATCACCAAATACTGATTCTTTTATCAGGTGAAATGTACATCTGATCCTTATCTGTTACGTCAAAAGCATCATACCACTCGCTAAAATTCCTTGGAGGAATATTGGCGCGAATAGGAGCAGGTGCATGTACATCCCTTGCCAAAAGCAGCTGGATCATTTCTTCTTTTGCCTTCATACACCAGATTCTGGCCCAGTTTGCAAAATAAGCCTTAAAATCTGCATCAGGAAGAGTATGCATGATCTCAAGAGTAACCCCCATACCACCGTTATCTGCGATGTTCTCTGATACAGTAAGCTCTCCGCTGACCTTTCCGCCGTGGAAAGGAATTCCATCAAACTGCTCTGTCATGGCTTTTGTAAGTTCCTCAAAAGCCTTAAAGTCTTCTTCAAGCCACCAGTCTTTCAGGTTACCCTTTTCATCAAACTTAGCACCATTAGTATCAAATGCATGAGATATCTCATGGCCTATAACAGCCCCGATTCCGCCCAGGTTCTCACTTACACTCTGAGCCAGACTGTAGAAAGGCTTCTGCAAAATAGCTGCCGGGAATGTAATGTCATTGCTGTTAGGGTTATAGCAGGCATTTACCATGTGCCCCGGCATTACCCACTCTGAACGGTCAACTTCAATGTAAAGCTTATCAAGCTGATCTTTCCTGCGAATCCCGTTGATTGTCATCACTGCATCATATAAAGAATCGCTCTCTTCAAACTTAAGCTTTGTCCAAATTTCTCTTATGGTATCAGGATACCCCATTTTAACTACAATTGTAGATAGCTTTTTGATTGCTTCTTCCTTTGTAGAATCAGCCAGGAATGTGTTTTTCCTCATTCTGAGTTTGTAGGTGTCAATGATTTTCTGAGCTATATTTACAATGTCCTTCTTAGCTTCTTCTCCAAAGTAGGTTCTGCCGTAGTAAACACCCACAGGCTCTTTGTAAAACTCAGAAGCTATCTGATATGCTTCTTTTTCTATCACAGGATCAGCTGCAATTCCCATAAGTGCTCTTCTATAGCTGGTTCCAATCGATTTAAGTTCCAGCGACAGACATGGAGTAGCAATCAAAAGAGTCTTCACATACAGCCAATGCTTGTAGAGATTAAAGTTCTCCTCTGTGAAATATCCATTCATCTCCTTAATGGCTTTAGGATCATAGACTATCAACGTGCCTGGAATCTTGTCCCCATAAAGCTCTTTAAGAACTCTCTTGATGTCAAAAGGAGCTACGTATCCGGCAACTTAATCAACATCCATAGGATTCTGATTCTTATAGTACTCAGACCATTCAAGCTGACTTTTTACCTTCTTGGCAACTAGAGCATCGAAAGCAAGAGCATCCTCCAAAAAGAGCTTTTTTTCCTCCTCGGAAAGAGGTGCAAATTCAAGAGCCTTTGCAGCCATATCAGCGTAAACCGTCACAAGCTGTTTGCCGGATTCATTATCATCCGCATAATACGGAGTATCCGGGAGAATTATTGCCGGGCCCTGCAGGATAAAGCAGTATTTGGAAGTATCAGCCATATCTACATCTACGGTCATTTCTATAGGAAGCTCCACCCCTTTAAGCAGGAACTCTGTAGCTGCATTATTGAGGTCTTCCACTGTCTCGAGTGCCCTGATCTTATTTAAAAGAGGAAGGACCGGCTCTATTCCTTCTTTATTTCTTCTTTCTGTATCAAGTACCTTCTTGTAAAGAGATATTGCATAGGCCATTTCCGGAATACCTTACCTGTTTCCTTGCTCTTATCGTCTACAGATACCTAGAGAAGCGTATCGATGACAGTTATACTTGCGACGAGATCTTGAGCACACTTAGGGGGATGAATTTTGCAGACATTAAAGAACAGGGATTCATGCCTACCTATCGTAGGACAAAACTTA
>JAEEGL011445520.1_pt1 | contig 12047 bp, 3 predicted proteins | sample 9134231 | NCBI WGS metagenome assembly JAEEGL01 (sample SAMN16246548, study PRJNA631951) | gut metagenome | biome: gut microbiome; feature: rumen; material: fiber-attached | host: Bos | place: Iran: Karaj | collected 2018-10
AATTTTTTTAATTCAAAATTCACTTTTAAATTATCCTTCAATGATATATGTTATTAAAATTTTAAAAAGATGTTTATATGAAAAGAATATGAATCAAACTTATAAAGGAGGAATGAGTTCTTATGTTTTATTTCTTTTAGTATATTCATTTACAAAATATAATGTTATAATTAATAATAAAATAGATTCTCCTGGAGAATTATTAATTGATTTTTTATATCATATAATGGAAATTGATTTTAGTCAAACTTTAATTAATGCAAATTTAAATAATCCTTTTGTAATTTGTTGTAATTTAGAGACTATTCCAACAATTTTAGACCCTATTACAATGAATAATGCAGCAAAAAGTGTTTTTAAAATTTTTAATGTTGTTCAAATTTTTAATTTTATTTATAGAGATATTTATATGATTAATAAAAATATTAATGAAGAAAATTTAAAAGGAAATAAAAGGAATATTATTAAAAGTCTTTTTGAAAATTTGAAGTTAAAAACTAATCATCAATGATAATCATAAATTATTTAAATTATTCCATTTTAGGAATATATATTGATTTAATATTCTTATTTGTCTATATGATTTTTAATTAATAAATTTTATATAATTTATTTATTATTAAATATTTTTAATAATATAATTCTATAAAATAAATTAGAATAAATTATTAAAATTATTATTTTACAAAATTTAAATTAATTAATAATAAATAAAAAGATTAATAATAAATTTAATTTTTATTTTCCATTTAATAATTAATCATCTACAGGAATTAATTCTTCATTAGATGAACTAGTATTACTTACACCAGAAACATTAAAATCTCTTTTTTTTTTATTTTTATTTTTTTTCCCAGAATAAATAAAAATAATAAGAATTAAACTTCCTATAATAATAAAACAAATAATTCCAATTACAATATAAATTGCAAAACTTCTTGGAGGAATATTAACAATTAATTCTTCATAAATTGAATAAACAGGATAATTTGAATCAAGAGAATAAGCAATTATATTTATTTTATAATCACCTTCAGCGAGATATAATATTACAGTGTTTTTATCTACTAAAGTTTTATTTGGAGTTAAATTTATTAATTCACATATTCCATTTATTGAATTATTTTTATATAAAATAAATAAAGAATAATTTGTTGATACTGTTTCATCTTTTTCATTAAATAAATATTCTGACCATGAAATATTTACTTTTCTACCATAATCTTCCAACGTTATTTTAAAATTATCTTCATATGAATATTTTTTAAAATCCTTTTTTTTTAAAAAAAAATAATTTAATAATATTCCATCATCAGTTATATTTTCTGTTGGTCTTAAATTTTTTAGTTCTAATTGTGTATTATTATATAAATTTTCATGATATAGAAATGTTTCATCTTTTTCTATTTTTTTTTCTTTTATTTTATTATTTTCATCTTCATAATATGAAGTTAAATTATATCTTGAAAGATTATTACATTTATTCACATTCATTACTAACATATAATCTTTATCTTTTTTATTATTACCAAATATTCTATAAATCCTATTTGTTTCAACATAATTATAAATCTCTTCACTTTTTATATCTTCTATTTGATTATTATAAAAATATCTTATATTAATATAAATATTAAAATCTTCTTCTTTATTTGTAAAATGAAAAATCAAAAATACATATTCATTTTTATCAATTTGACTATTATATTTATTATAAGGATTAGAAATTTTCATTGTATATTTATTTTCAAAAGAATAATATTTTGTTGGATTTGGTAAAATGTATTTTTTTTTATATTCTTTCATTTTTATTAAATCATAAAATAGATTAATTTTTTTTACACCTCTTTTTGGAATTATTTCAAATGAAATATAATCATATAAAATATCATTTCTAAATTTAAACAAAACTTTATTTTTTGAATATTCAATTTCAGAATTACCTTCAATTATTGTTGTATAAAGAGTACTTGAACTTATAAATAATTTAATTAAACAATCTTCATTTTCTTTTGTATTATTATATATTTCAATATTCTTTATATTATCAATTGAATAAAAAGTTTTATTATTCTTTGTAATATTCTTTTCTTCATCATTTAATTTCAATTGAATATCATAATTACTTTCCAATTGTAAAACTAATTTATTTGTATTATTTATTTCATATTCAATCTTATCTTTTTTTAATATTCCTATTATTTCTTCTCCTTCTGAAATTTTCTTTTTTTCATTTAATTCTTTAACATATCTTAATCTTAAAGATGTTGGAGTTTTACATTGTATTAAATAAACAATTGAAGTAAAATTATTTTGAAATATTTTTTTTTCTAGTATCTTTTTTTTACTTTTTTTAAAATCTATATTTTCGATTGGAGATAAATATGAAATATTAAAATCACCATAAAAACTTTCAAATATTGCATAATTCAATTCAATATTTTCATTATCATAAGTTTCAATAAAATATAATTTTTCTTTACAATTTATTAATTCAAAAAAGAATGTTTTATTATAAGATCTAAAATCATTATTAAAAATTATATTATTTGATTCAGTTCTTATTTGAATTAAAATTGAACCTGAATTTCCTTTTAATCCAATTGTAATTGTATTTTCAAAATTTTTATTTATATTATTTTTATTAATTATAAAAAGTTGTTGATAACTATAATTTTCATTTGGATTATTTGTTCCTTTTTGTAATAAATTTCCTTGATATAAAATTAATGAATTTTTTTCCCCAATATAAATTAAAACATTTTTCTTACTCGGGAAACCATCTATAAATTTTAATTTAATATATCTTCTATATGATGCAAGAATAGGAATAGTTAAGTTACAATCTGAAATGTTTTTTTTATTAATATATTGTTCTGATATTCTTTTAGTAAGTAATATATCTACTTTAGGATTATTTTTCCCTTTATATTTAATATTAAATATTAAGAATTTATTTTCTGTATTTAATTTTTTGAAAGGAATAAAAAAATAATAATAGTCTAATCCTTTAATTTCTCTTATTGAATAATTAAATTGACGTTCAGTTGGTTCTTTAATTATATTATCATCATTTATTAATTGATTATTTATCTCAAAATCTTTACTTAAAAATTCTTTTGTCAATTCAATTTCAATTGTATTTTCTTCTTTTAATAAATAATTTTTAATATTTATATAAAATAAAAAGGAATGATTTGCTTGTAATATTTTTGTTTGGTTTTTTTCAGAAATTAATTCTTCTTTTTCTAATTTTATTTCTATGTTAAAATTTAAATTAACTTTTTCATAAGATTCTTCAGTTTCTAATATTATATAATATGTTGTATTTTTTTTTTCTTTTGAATCATATTCATATATGAAATCTTTTCCTATTTTATCAAATCTTTTAATGGTATTTTTTTTTTCATTTTGAATTATAATTGAAATTTCTTTATTATTTTTTTGAGGAAAATCGAATATAAAAAATATTAAAGCAAAATCACTTAATGAATATGATATTTCAAATTTTTTTTTACTAAAAACTTGTTTTATAAGAAAATTTTCTCTTGTAGATATTTTTTTAATATCATTTTCATTAAATATAATAATTTTTCTATATAATCCAGATTGATTTGAATAAAAAACAAAAAAATAATCACTTTCTTTTATAAAATTTGTATCATTACTCTTTATAATAGCACTAATATTTTCTTTAAATTTCCATTTATAATTTATAAAATTTCCATATTCATCTTTTTTAATATTTTTTAAATCATTATAAACTAATATTATACCATTTTTTATTGGTTCATTTAATTGACAAACAATATCTTCTAATTTTGAATTGTAATATTTTAAAATAAAATAATTTTCCTTTATTAAGTTTATTTGATATTCTTCAAAAGATGATATATTTATATATTTATATTCCTCATTACAATTAATTCTATTTTGATAAATAAAAAAGTAAATAAAAACCAAATTTAAAAAATAAAAAGACATTAAATTAAAATTTTATATATAAATATTCAATTTTCATTTATTAAAAAAAAATAAATAAAAATTTATTTTTTTCATCAAAAAAAAAAAGATTTATCGATATTTAAAAATAGACTTCACAAAATAAAAAATAAAAAAAAAATGATGGGAATAGATAAACAAATAATTCTCATAGCATGTACTGGGGCAATAGCATTATATAGTTTAATAGTATTAATATGTGGTCCAGTAAGAACAAGAGGATTTAAAAATTATCAATCATATCTAAAAAACACAACATTATATGAAGAACAGAAAATAGAAGAAATTTGGAAAAGAGACAAGAGAAAATTATCAAATTTAAAAGGATTTGAAACATCAGCTTTTATTATTGATTTATTATTTTCTTTAGGATGTTGTGCATTATTAATTTTATTTCAAATAGGAAGATTAGACAAAAACATGGAAAATATAATATGTTTTGCTGGATTCGGTTTTGTTTTAATTGCATTTATTTTTCAATTTGCCTATATTTGGCTTTTGGGAAGTGTATTTTATAGACATTTTTATGATGCTAAATATAAATATGATTATTATAATAATGAAACTAATAAAGATTTTAATTTTACAATAAGTGATATTTATAATAAAGCAAATAAAACTTCAAAATTAATGGCTACATCTCTTCCTTTTGCTATTTTGTTTCTTTTAATTATTGCTACTACTGGATTTTTTTATTATAAATATTTTGAAGACATTATATTCTCTCCTGAACCTAAAAATTATAAAAAAGACAATAATAATCAAAATCAAAATAATAATAATGATATAAATAATAATACAGCTCCAAAAATTGATGAGAAACCAAATTATAATAATGATGATGAGATTGAAAAAAATGATATTTAATATATAATTTTTTTATTTAAAATTTTTTTTTTGAAATTTAAAAACTTTATTTTTTTCTCAAAGAAAATATAATTTTATATTATAAAAATAAGTTATTTTAATTTATAAATTTTGTTAAATTAAAAATTTTATAAATATTTTTATTAATAAAAATAAAAAAATTCCCACCTTCTATATTTTATAATATTTAATTATTTTAATTAAAAAAATATAAATATTAAAAATATAATATAAGTATGATTTATATGAATAAATTAAAAATAATTTTAACAATTAAAAAAAAATATTTATTTATAATTATATATAAATTATAATTTAAATTGATAATTTAACTAGATTTATCTCTTATATATAAAAATTTTAACTAAATAACATATTAATATACATTATCTACATAACACATTTTTTAATTTTCTCATTAAGATTATCATAGATAAATGCATCACTTCTTGAAACATCTCCTGATTTTAAAATATCTCTGAAATAATTTATAACAATATTTTCAATATTATTTTTTTTAATAAATAATAAATTTTCTCTTTCATTTTCATTCTTCAAATCTATTTTTTTTAAAAATTCTAAACTATTAACTTGTGCTTCATTTAATAATATTCTTTTAATAAAATCAAATTGTTTTATTAATTCTAAATATCGATCTGTTTGAACTAAATGCATATAATACCAATGAATAATATTTGAATTTTTGTTATTAAATATTTTATTATATAATTTTTGATTATAACAAAAAAAAAATATATACATTTTAATTCTTTCAGAGCTCATTTTAGAATTATTAATTTTATATGCAGAAGACTTAAAATTTTCAATAGGTTGAGTTTTTATTTTATGTAATAATTCATTTTTTGAAAGTTCATTATTACTATTATCACAATTTTTATAAATTAAAGTTTGATTTAAAAGTTCTTCATTTTTACTATTATTATTATTAACTATATTATTTTTTGAATTTTCAATATCAGTATAACTTACAACTTTATTATTAGTGACATTAATTTTAGTATTTAATAAATTATTTGTTATTGATATACTACTAAAAATTGACTTTCTTTTTTTTTTTTGTTTAAGAGTCTTCATTTTTAAATTAATAATTTTAGAATGAACTAAATTTAAACTATTAAATCTATTAAGTTCAGTTCTACCATCATTAACAATAAAAGTTTTACTTCTTTTAAAAATTGGTTTACTATAACAAATTCTATCACTAAAATCAAAAGTATTTTGAATAATTTCCAATTTTAAAATATTATCTCCAATAAACTCAGATAAAAGTTCACAAATATAAAAAATTAAATTAATTAAACTTCCAACAATAGCAATAACATTTTGAAGTTTCATATAATATCTACTATAATAATTTTTTTCCATACAAGTATATAAATTTAATTCATAAATTTTAGTAGAGACACCTTCAATAATTAAATCATCATCACAATAATAAGAATAAGTAGTTTTAAATGAATCAACTCCCCAATCAGAAAAATTAACATAATTATTAAATAACCATCCTTTATCATCATTCATTATAGTTTTTTTTAAGAAAACATCATCATTTTTTTGTAATCTATAATTAAGAATATAATAATAATTTTTATATCTTTTTCTAATTGGATTTGTATATGAAAGAGGATTAAATTCAATTAAAGGATAATAAAAAGCAAAAAATTTTGGATCATCTTGATTAAAAAAATTTCTTAATTTTTCTAAAGATGTACATTTTGTATTATTTGATGAATAATGACTACCATTTTCACAAAAATAAACTTGTATTTCAAAATAATATAAATTTGGACTGTCCCAATAACCACCAAATTTTTTTCCTCCTAAATCAGGACAATATAAAATTCCAAAATTTTTTGATAAATCTCTATCATTATAATCACTATCATTACAAATGTGATATGATAAAAATTCACTTTTTATTTTTGAATGATATACTCCATTTTCATCTTCTTCTGCTGAATAATAAAATATTTTAAAATATAATATTTCTGATACATTTACAAATTTTCCATTGTAATCTTCTATTCTAAATGCAAAGAATACTTTTTCTTTTTTTAAATCTATTATTTCATATTTTAAATCATTATCTATTGACATTGTTACTGATGGGTTTTTTCTTGTAAAAAAATTACTTCCAAATATTATTATTAATGTTATAAATGTTATCATAAGAAATATTGTTAAAAAACCACCAAATATTGTCTTTCTTTTTGGACTTTTACCTTGATAAAAATGAAATTTGGAACCAATAATATCTATTTCTTCAAATAATTTTGATATCATTTTTTTTATTATTTTTTTTATATTAAATTTTTTTGAAAGAAGAAGTAATTATTTATATTAGATTAAAAGTAATTTTGAAACTTTATATATAATTTTTGTGTTAATAATAATATATAATTATATTAATATTCCTTTAATAAATCTTATTTTAAATCATATAATAAAAGAATTTTTAATTTATTAATATTTTTATGAAATATAATTCAATTATATAAAATCAACATAAATTGTATCATTTATTAAATTTTTTTTGATACAGTTATGAATTAAAATTATATAAATTTAAATGATTAATGCAGAAATTTCCATAATATTTTAATCGACAAAAAACAATAATTCAAAAAAAATAAATTTATAAATTAATTTCTAATAATAAAAATAGATTTTAAAACTTTAATTTTAAATAAATATTTATAAATAGAATAATTAAAATTAAAATGAATAAATATCAATAATTATTTACTTTAATTATTTGTAATAATAGTAGTATTAGTTCCAGTTTTTTTAATTTTATTTCCTAAATTATTTTCTTTAATATAACAAAAAGCTTTATTAATTCTAATAGTTCCATTACCTATTAATTCAGAAATAGTGCTTATATGATTTATAATTCCAAACATAACAACAATTAAAACCATAAAACAATAAAAAATTGCAATAGTATTAAATAAATTAATTTTTGACTGAAAACCTTTTTTAATATTATTTTCATCATTATAAAAACCGGAATAAACTAAATCTTGTACAACATTAATTACAAAATTTAAAGTAGATTCCATTAATTGAAATTCATTATCAATTAATTTTTTAATTAATTCATTTTGATTATAATCAAAATTTTTAGATTGTAAATAATCATTAAAAGTATTTAAAATCTTTTGAAAAATTGCATCTAATGCAATTAATAAACCATCAGTAACTAATTTTGATTCAGAATAAGTTTCTAATATTTTTAAACATTTTTCATTATTACCACAAATTTTTTTTTTAATTGAAGTATTATTCCAAGGAACTTTTAAAATTGAATATAATTCATTTGTTTCTTTAAAAGATTGAATTCTAGTATTTAATATTTTTTGATTATTTTTATATATATCATCTAAATTTAATGAATAATTTTCAAATACATCTTCTCTACCATTTTTTTTTGATATTAATAAAACTCTTAATGAATTATAATAATAAAAAGCTAAAGTATATCTATAAGTTAATTGACCAAAATCAAAAAATATTGTTTTAATGTCATGAATATATGAAAGTGAATTTTCAATTTTAAGAAAAAAATATATTATTATTATTAAAAGAAAAAAAGCAATTAAAGAAAAATAATATTTTATTTTTTTAATACCTGGATTTTTCATATAAATTAATATATTTGATGCTGTTAATGAAATTTCTTCTTCAATTATTTGTTCTTTACCATTTAATGTACTTTTTAAATTTTCTATTGTTGAGTTGTTATTATTTTTTTTTTCATTTGATATTGAATTTCTTAATTTAAAATTTTTTTTTACAGAATTTCTTTTTATTAAATCTGTATTTGAACCTGTTAAAGAAAAAATATTTTCAATTGAACTATTTTTTTTGGCATTTAAGTTTATTAATATATTTGAACTTTTCATTTTTGATGTTGATGATTTTAAAATAGGAGATTTTATTTCAGGTTTAAAATTATAATTTTTAATATTTGTATTATACTTCTTTAAATTTGAAAAATTAAAATTTTTTGTTAATGTAATATAATCTTCAATTTTCTTTTTTATTATAAAATTATCTTTTTGATTTTTAAAAGAATAATCACCATCTTGTGTAAAATCAATAAACATATTTAAAACATTTGAAAAAATAGTTTTATTTTCAGAATAAAGGAAAATAATAACAAAAAGAAAGAAAATAAAATAAATAAAAATACCAAAAATTTCTAAAAACAAATAAGTATTACTTTTTTTTGTTGAAAAAGTTTCAAAATAATCTTCAAGAGAAACTTGAAATGAATGAAAATAATATTTAAATACATCTTCATAATTAACCATTAAATAAAAACATTCAATAGAAAAAGATGATTTAGTTTCAGTATTTAAATTATTTAAATAATTATCAAATAAAATCATATTAACATCATATTCAATATTATTATCATTATCAAAAGCGCCTAAATTATAACCATATCTAAAAACATAATGTGATTGTGATATATAATCAGAAGTATATGTTTTATTTTCATAATTTACTTGAATTTTAGTAAAATTTCTCTCTTCTAATAATTCACTATAATCTTCTCCATTCATATTTTTATGTTGAACATAATATTTATAAAATTTATGATAATTATTATCATAAAATAAAGAACTATTTATTATATTATTTCTGTAATCTTCAATTGAATTTATATCATTAATCCAAAAATTTGAATATTTAAATAATAATGATATTATTGATGAATAAATATTTAATAATTTATCTCTTTGATAATAATTATAAAATAAACTTTTAAAAATTGAATGTGCCATTATTATCATTTTATTTTGTAAAAATAATATAATAATATAAATAGTAAAGGAAATCATTATCAAAGTTAAAAGAATAAAATTTAATAATTGATAATATTTAAATTCTTTATTTTCAACTCTATTAACAACTAATTTCTTATCTGGATTATTTTCAAAATTATTTTCAATTTTTGGAATACTTTCACTTGAATGATGAACATGTGAAATTTCTTCTTTAATTGAAACTTTCTTTTGAAAAGATTTTTTAATTAAAATATTAATATTATTATAAGCAGCTTTATTATTATTGAAATTAGAAGTTATAAAATTAAAATTTTTATTTCCTGAATTAAATGAACTTTTTGGACTATTTTTTATATTATTATTATTTTTATTATTTAAACTTCTATTACTAAGTGAAGAGTCAACTTTAAATGAATTTCTTTTAATTGGATTAATTTCATGATTTGATATTTCAGTTAATTTAAAAAAAAAAAATGGAGTATCATATAACATTTTTAAGGAAATTTTTATTAAAAAATAATTTTCTTTTTCTTCATATTCACTCTCATCAAAAGGATTAAATGAAGAATGTAACATTGATTTTTTAAATTTATAAAGTGATTCATTTAATTTTTTATAATATTCATCATATAATTCAACACCATTAAATTTAGCTAAAATTTTTAATAAATTTTGAATTACTATATTTTTACTTCTTTTTAATTCAGGATGATTATTATTAATTTTATCACAAAAATTTTTACTATATAAATTTTCAACATCATTTCTACTTTTAATTAAAATATCATTAAAACTTTCATTATTATTTATATTTTCTTTATAATGAGTTTCTAAATCAGATAATAATTTAAATTTTACTTCTTCTCCAATATAACCTCTATTAGGTCTAAATAAACCTTTTGCAAAATATTCATTTGCATTAACTTCTAAACTATGTTTAATTTCTTTTGCTATTTCTTCTTCGTTTTGAAATGCTTTATTTAAATAATTATGACTAATTTCAAATAATTCTAATAAATTAATATCAAATTTTTTAATTATTTTCATTCCAAGTGCATAATAAGTATCAAAATTATTACTAATTGAAATGACAGTTCCATTTTGATTTAAAATAAAACTATATTTATTTTGTTCATATCTAAAAACAATATTACTAATTACTATTAAATTTTTATAAATACCTGGAATTGATGAACTTGTTATAATAATAGGAAAAGATTGATCATTCACTGTAAAAATAGAAGTTCTTTTTTTAAAATAAGTCTTTTGTTCTGATATTACTTGTTTAATAATATTATTTTGATGAGCTTCTCTTAATTCTTTTGGAAATAAAACTGAAATATCTGAACCAATTAAATTTGCGTGTGTAAATCCTAATTTTACTGATAAATGTTCTGAAAAATATTTTATTATTAATCCTTTTGAAAATGAAAATATTATATTATATCCTTGAGATATGTCATTATATTTTTTTTGAATTTGTTCTAATAATTTTTGAAATGTTAAATCATTTATATGTATTGAATATATATTTTTATTTTTTGAAAATTGATATAATATTGATACCATTTTTTTTGGTATTTTTCCTTCATTAAATAATTCAAAAAATATAAATAATTTATAATATGATTCTAAAATTATTTTTTTATGTTCGAAAAAATATATATTTGAGGTTATTGTTTTATATAAATTAATTTGTAATTTTATTAATTTTATTATATTTTCTATATTTACTGATGATAAAAAAGTATTTTCAATATTTTTTATTTCTCCTGTATCTGTGTCTCTATTTACTTTTATTGATGACTCAAATATTTCTTTATAATTTAATATTTGAATATAATTTCCTGCATATTTTGTTATTAATTTTTCTATTTTTTTCATTTTTTCAAAATTAAAAAAAATGTCAATAAATATAGCATTAGATTCTATATTTTCATAATTTTGAATATAAAATGATTTAATATATTTTTGAGATAAACAATAAATTCTAATTGTTTTAACAATTGATAATTGATCAACATTAAAATGAAGATAAGTTTGAAGTATTGAATAACTTTTAATATAATTTTTCTTAAATGTATAATAATATTCTGCAAGTAATAATGATAAATCATAATCTAAAGTATAATCAATTTGAACAAAAGAAGTTTCAATTAAAAATCCCATTCTTTCAATTAAATTAGAAAGAAAATTATTTTGAAAATTTTGTCCTGAAGGAATTATTCTTATTATTTTACATTTACAATATTCATTTTTACATTCTGATTGATGTTCAAAAAAAACATTTAAAATATTTTGAGATGTAATATCACCATTTTTTTTTTGTATTAATTTTAATTTTTCAAATATAAAATAAAA
>JAEEGL012210894.1_pt1 | contig 12047 bp, 9 predicted proteins | sample 9134231 | NCBI WGS metagenome assembly JAEEGL01 (sample SAMN16246548, study PRJNA631951) | gut metagenome | biome: gut microbiome; feature: rumen; material: fiber-attached | host: Bos | place: Iran: Karaj | collected 2018-10
GTAATTCTAGCAAGTAGTTTATTATTGTATTTGTTTTCGTATACAGTTCTTTCTTGTTTAAATGTACCTTCATTTTTGTAGTTATTATCTTCACAATATTTGATGTATGGTTTAATATCTTCTACTTTAAAGTTGTATTCATATTCTTCCATATAGTACCTCTATTTTGTATAAGTTTTCTTAAGGTAGTCTGCTAGATCTTCATAGAATTTATTATTCCATAATAGAAATCTTTTTGAATCAGGAAATGATCCTAGGGTTTTAGTTTGTCCATCTGGTATAAATATAAAATCCCAACTCCATCCATATTTTCCACTTTTTCTTTTTGCAATTGTTCCAGGAGTAATTGAAGTAAATGTTACAGGTTCTTTTCCATATTCACAAAAAGCTGCTACTTGAATAAAGTGTGCTTTTCTGTTTTCTACGCCTTTCATTAGTTTTAGTATTCCATCTTCGCCTATTGTATCTGATACATAGTGAGTATATACTCCAGGAAATCCTCCAAGAGCATCTATTACAATTCCGGTATCATTTTTAAGTACATTTGCATGTAATTTTTCACTTGCCCATTTTGCTGAATATGCTGCAACTTCTTCAGTAGTATCTGCTTGAATTTCAATAGTGTCCATTTTAACATTATCTACTTCAATGCCAATTGGTTCTAATACTTGTTTTGCTTGAGCTATCTTTGCCCAATTTCCAGTTACTAATGTTACTTTCATAATTATCATCTCCTTTAATTTGATTATATATCATATTTTTAAAATAAAAAAGATAGAATTAATCTAATTCTACCTTTCCAGTATATAGTTCATAGTATCTGCCATGTTCTTTAATTAAATCTTCATGGTCTCCTCTTTCAATAATTCTTCCGTGTTCAAGAACCATTATTGCTTTTGAGTTTTGAATAGTTGATAGTCTATGTGCGATAACAAATACTGTTCTATTTTTCATTAGTTTATCCATACCATCTTGAACTATTTTTTCAGTTCTAGTGTCTATTGAAGATGTTGCTTCATCTAGTATCATGGCAGGTGGATTTGCAACTGCACATCTAGCAATTGATAAAAGTTGTCTTTGTCCTTGTGATAGATTAGATCCATTACCAGTTATTCTAGTGTTATAACCATCTGGAAGTAATCTAATAAAATCATCTGCATTTGCAAGTTTTGCAGCATTAATACATTCTTCATCGCTTGCATGTAAGTTACCATATCTAATATTATCCATAATAGTACCAGTAAATAAGTTTGTATCTTGAAGTACCATTCCAAGTGATCTTCTTAAGTCTTTTTTGTTTATTTCTTTAATGTCTATTCCATCATATGTAATAGTACCCTTTTTAATATCATAGAACCTATTTAATAGATTTGATATTGTTGTTTTACCAGCACCTGTTGAACCAACAAATGCTATTTTTTGACCTGGTTTTGCATAAAGGGATATATCGTGTAATACTTCTTTTCCTTCTTCATATTCAAATGAAACATCATTAAGCCTTACGTCTCCCTTTAAAAGGATTAATTTATCATCTTTTTTCCAAGCCCATTTACCAGTATAGTCTTCTTCTTCTCTTAACTCACCATTATTGTCTGATACATTAACTAGTCTTACTGTTCCTGTGTTTTCTTCCTCTTCTTCATCCATTAATTTGAATATTCTACCTGCTCCGGCAATAGCTCTTATGATTGAATTAAATTGTCCAGTTATCATCATTATTGGTCTAGTGAAACTATTTGTAAGTGATAAGAATGATGCGATAGCACCTATTGTAAATGTACCTGAGTATATTGCAATAAGTCCTCCAGATAACGCAATTATTACATAAATAATGTGTCCTATATTATTTGTAACAGGTCCTACCATATTTCCATAAGAGTTAGCAAGACTACTATTTGTATACCATTCATCATTTAATTTAGAAAAATCACTTTTTGCTTTTTCTTCATGATTGAATACTTTTATAACTTTTTGTCCTTCAATCATTTCTTCTATAAATCCATTTAATTTACCAAGAGATTCTTGTTGTGCTCCAAAATAACTTCCTGATTTTTGAACAATTCCTTTGGTTACTCTTGTCATAAGTAGTATTCCAACTACTACAAGTAGTGTTAGTGGGATATTTAGTGATAGCATTGATATAAATACAGCTACTATTGAAATAATACTACTAACAACTTGTTGAACACTTTGTGATATCATCATTTCTAAAGTATCAATATCATTTGTAAATCTACTCATTATGTCTCCATATGAGTTTCTATCAAAATAAGATATTGGAAGAGTTTCTAAGTGATTAAATAAATCATTTCTAATATCTCTTAGTACTCCTTGTGATACTCCAACCATTATTCTGTTATATACAAATGTAGCTATTAAGCCTGTAATGTATACACTTCCTATTAAGCATATAAATCTAAATAGGTTTGTAAAATCTGGGTTAGTAGTACCAATTAGTGGTGTTATATAATCATCTATTAGAGTTTTTAAGAATAAGTGCCCAATTACTTGAACAATAGCACTAATGATAATACATATGAATACTATAAAGTATCTTACTTTGTATTTAAACATATACTTAAGTATTCTTTTAAATACATTAAAATCAAATTTTTGATTTGGATCAAAACCTCTATTACCTCTCATTTTAACACCCCTTTCTTTTGACTATTGTAAACATCTTGATATATTTTATTAGTCTTAAGTAAGTTTGCAGGAGTATCAAATGCAACTACTTTTCCTTTATCCATAACAATTACTCTATCAGCGTCTTCTACACTTGATATTCTTTGTGCAATTATTATTTTAGTAACACCTTTCATGTATTTAGCAAGATTTGCTCTTATTGTAGCATCAGTCTTTGTATCAACTGCACTTGTTGAGTCATCTAGTATTAAAACTTTTGGTTTTTTAAGAAGTGCTCTTGCAATACATAACCTTTGTTTTTGACCACCACTTACATTAGCACCGCCTTGTTCTAGCATATAGTTGTAACCATCTTTGTGTTCCATAATAAACTGATCAGCACACGCAAGTTTACATACTTCTTTTATTTCTTCTTCACTTGCTGTTTCATTTCCCCATCTCATGTTGTCTATTACAGTACCACTAAATAATACATTCTTCTGAAGTACAACTGATACACTATCTCTTATTACTTTTAAGTCATAGTTTTTAACGTCTACATTTGATAATAATACTTGACCATTAGTTACATCATATAGTCTATTAATTAAACTTACAAGAGTTGTTTTTGATGAACCAGTTCCTCCGATTATTCCAATTACTTCTCCTGATTTTATTTTTAAGTTAACATCTCTTAAAACCATTTTGTTTTTCTTTTTAGAATAACTAAAGTTTACATTCTTAAATTCAATAGTTCCATCTTTAACTTCTTTTACTGCTTCTTTAGGACTTTCAATGTCACTTTCTTCATCTAATACTTCACTAATTCTTTCAATTGATGTTGCTGAGATAATTGACATTACATATACCATTGATAGCATCATTAAACTAGATAGTATTTGAGCAGCATATGATATTAAACTAGTTAACTCTCCTGTAGTCATTGAACCAGTTACAATTAACTTAGCAGCAAACCATGCTATTAGTATTCTACAAGTATACATACTAAATTGCATTACTGGCATATTCCATGCTACTACTTTCTCCGCACTTGTAAATCTTTCATAAACCAGATTTGAAATTCTATTAAATTTTCTTTTTTCATGTTCTTCTTTAACATAAGCTTTTACTACTCTAATACCTCTTACATTTTCTTGAACATCTGTATTTAATTCATCATAAGTTTCAAATACTTTTTTAAATCTTGGGTGTGCAATTGAGGCAATTAAGAATAAAGCAAATGCAAGGAATGGAATTACACCAAGATAAATAAGTGATATTCTTTTGTTTATATAAAATGCACTAATAAGTGAAAATATTAACATAAATGGACTTCTAAGTGCTGTTCTAATAATCATCATATAAGCGTTTTGTACTCGAGATACATCTGTTGTAAGTCTTGTAATTAAACTACTTGATGAAAATTTATCTATATTAGAAAATGAATAGTTTTGTATTTTATAATACATATCTTCTCTTAAATTTTTAGCAAATCCACAACTAGCTATACTAGAATACTTACTAGCAAGAGCTCCACTTACAAGAGAAATAATAGCAACAAGTAGTAATAGTGCACTACTAATCCATACAATCTTAGCGTTAGATGCATCTATTCCTTTGTCTATTAAATATGCCATAATCATTGGTATTAGTACTTCCATTATGACTTCAACTGTAATAAATACTGCTGTTAATATAGATTCTTTTTTATATTCTCTAATACTTTTTGACATTTTCTTTATCATATTATCCCTCCCTTTACAAATATGTGCTAGAACATTTTACCATATTTTTATATTTTTTTACAAGAAAATAGAAGCCAATATTTGACTTCTATTTACATTTATTCTTTTCAATTGCTCTTCTAATTAATGTACCAAGTGTACGTCCTAATTCAAGAGAGGTTGTTGTAAACTTGATTAAGGTATTTAAAAGACTATAGCTAATGTCTAGCCCTCCATATATTTTAAGTTGTTCTTCCTTACTCATTTATTACATGCAAGAGGTCTATAGAATCCATCAATTAGTCCAATTAGAAAAGTAATAATCATTCCAGTCGCACCCAATATTACACTTTTGGATACTCCACCTTTAATACTTATTAATTCTTCTTTGCTCATACCTCCATTCTCCTTTCTAACTTATATTTCTTATCAAACATGTCTATTACTTCTTTTCTGTGTGAAATATAAATTATAGTTTTTTCATTAAAGAATTTAAATATCTTGTTAATAATATCTATTTCTTCTTCACTACTAACTTCACTTAAGGCTTCGTCTAATATTATATAATTTGATTCCTTTAATAAACTTCTAGCAAGTATTATTTTTTGTCTTTCTCCACCTGATATATTAAAGCCATTGTCTTCAATAAAAAAATCATTTCTTAAACTCTTTGAATTTCTTAAACTATCTAAATTGCATAAGTGAATTATATTTTCATAATCTTCTGTTTTGATATCTCTATCATAAACTATGTTATTTTTGAATGTATCACTATTTAAATAATTATATTGAGATACATATGTAAAACTATTTTCTATTGAAGAGGTGCTGATATCTTTTAGATTAATATTATTAATATAAATATCTCCTTTATAATCTTCTAAATACTTTAGAATTATTTTAATCAAAGTTGACTTTCCACTTCCACTACTTCCATATATTAAATATTTGCTTTTATAATCTATTTTTAAACTGACATTATTAATTATATTGTTAAGACCATTTATACTATAACTTAGATTACTGATTTCAATATTACCACTTAATACATAATCATCTATTTTATTATTTTTAATATCACATACAAATAAATCATTAATTCTTTTATACACATTTTTTATATAAATAATATTTTGATTAAAATCAATGATGTTTTTTAGTGGTTCTTTAAAATAATAAACAATTGTATTAAATAGTATTAAAGATCCAATAGTAAGTTTATTTTCATTTAATAGTTTTACTTCAATAAATAATAGTATTAAATATAAAATATCAGAAGTTATATCATGAAGAATATTTTGCTTATTTTTATTATTGTTAAATATTTTTACTTTATTAATAAAACTTAAATATTTAACTTCTAGTTTTTTAATAATGCTTTTTAGCATATTAATATTTCTATTAGTCTCATAAGCATTTATACTTTCATTTAAGCATTTTTTATAGTCTTCTTCATATATTTGTACTTCTTCTATATTTCTTGTAAATACATGTTTAAAAATACTACTAATAAGAAGATAAAATAATATTTCTATTAAACTAATTAATAATAATGTTTTGTTAATTACAAATAGTATTATAAAACTGCATAACACAAATATTATATCTATCATGGTTGTTAGTATAATACTTGTAGTAATCTCTCTAAAAGATGATAAATCATTTAATCTAGATTCAATCTCTGAAGTTGATTTGTTTTTAAAAAATAGATAAGGAAGGTTAAATAGTTTTCTATTAATATCAATATTTATTTTAGAGATTATATTATTTTCAACATCATTTAATCTCTTATCTCTAAATATTGTAAATATACTTTTAAAAATAGCCACTGACATAAATGAAATCATAAGAATCAAGAAAAGATTATAGTTATATTTTGAATCTATTAGTATTGTTAAAAAATAATTTGTTATCATATTTAGTATCACAATTAAAAGTGACAATATAAATGTTTTAGTAATATCTTTTTTGTTCTCTATCAAATAGTCAAATATAAAAATGAATAATGTTTTCTGGTAGTTAGGTCGTTTAATAATTTTTATTGGATGAATATTGATACATGTCCCTAAGTATATTTTCTTAAAATCACTTAAGGATATCTTAGTAATATTTGATGAGGGATCCATTATTTCAAAATATTTCTTATTAACCTTATATAGTACTATAAAGTGATACATATTATTTTTTACAACGTGACATATGACTGGGAGTGATATTTTGCCATCAATTATTTCTTCGATAGTTGTTTTATATGCCATACCATCAAAACCATAGTTTTTTGATCCATTAATGATGTTATAAGCATTTGTTCCATTCTTGTCTACTCTTAGATAATAAGATACTTCTTCATATGAGGGATAAAAGTTATAATATCTCATTATTGAAACTAAACAAGCAACAGCACAGTCTTTATAACCATTTTGTCTTATGACTAATTTTTTATTCATTTAACCCTCCTATTATATAATTAGTCATAAAAACACTAAAACACTTCTTTTTAAATAAAAAATCTCACAAATTGTGAGATTATTCAAACATATTAGAAATACAAGCCTCTTTAAATAAATCTGTTTCTTCAATTAAAATGTTTTTTTCTAAGGCTTCAGCTATGATTTCAGTCTTTAGTTTATAGTTGCTTGAATTATACCAATTAAGTGGGTATATCTCTTCACTATCAATTTCTAAATGACTTTCTGCATAGTTTAGTTCTGCAAGAACATATAATTTGTGATCCATTTCATCATTCATTATTATCACCTCTACATATTCTTTAATGTCTTTATATTTTCTTCTAAGTTATTATGTAAGTATGATGCTGAAACTAATATATCCACACCTGCTTCTTTACAAGAATTAGCAGTTTCTTCATTAATTCCTCCATCAACACTTATTAATGTGCTTAGATTATTTTTTTCTATTTCGCTCTTAATATTTCTAATTTTTTCTACACTGTCTTCAATAAATGTTTGCCCGCTTTTTCCTGGGTATACACTCATTACAAGAACATAATCAATATCACCCAAATATTCAAAGATTACATCTTCCTTAGTATCCGGGTTGATTGCTATTCCTACTTTAAGCCCATAGTTTTTAACTAGTTCAATCATTTTTTTAACATCTTTTACTGCTTCATAATGAAAAGCAAGAGACTCAGTATTTAACATGGCATAATCTTCAATAAATTTTTCAGGATTTTTAACCATTAAGTGAACATCTAGTTTTTTATTTGAATAAGATATTATCTTTTTAACTTCACCATAAGTCCATGTTTTATTTTCGACAAACTTTCCATCCATTATATCAAGGTGTATATAATCAGCATCTGTTTTATCTAAGTTTTTAACAATTGCTTCTGGTTTTATTGTACTTGATAATATTGATACACTTACCTTCATAATTATCTACTCCTTCTTGCTTCATATTTGTTAGAATTAATTACTTTTTCTTCATAGAATTTATCTAAATAATTAACAAGTTCATCTCCTACTATATATCTAAGAGCTTTAATTGGATTTGTAATAGGTCCAATTGTTTTATCTTCATAATAAATACAATCTTCTTCAACACATTTTCTTATTGCACAATAGTCTGCAAATATTTCATCAAACACATTATCTTTATTATTAAAATAATATGCTCCATGTCCCGTTAATGGTTTTACTGTTTCATTTGATTCATTTTTTAAACTCTTTGATAGGAAGTTTCCACTATATATAGCATCAATTATATCAGCTATTTCTAATATTGGACCTAGTTTTGCTTTAGATATAACACGTCTTAGTTCTGCTTTTTGTGAACTCTTATATTGTTTTTTATATTGTTCATTTGTAAATGATCTTTTAAATAATGCTTCTAGTACTTCTTCTTTATATCCTTTATGTTTAAAGTATTTGATTAGATTTTCTTTAGATTCATTCATAAACTCATCTATCTCTCTATCATCTTTCATATCCATAAAGAAATTATTATCGTAATAATCTTCTGCGATTGCTTTTATTCCTTCGCTATATTTGTTATATGTATTAACTAAACTTTCTGTTTTTTTAATAGTAGATTTATCATTTTTAACATTACCAAGTATTCTAAAGAATTCATCATCTATATTGCAATCAGTTAGTTTATGAAAAAACATATGAGCCAGTTCATGATTACATACTAATGTTGTTTTATTCTTTAATACTAATTTATTAAATACTGGAGAGAAATATGATTCATCTCCATCTCTTATTTCAAATGTTTGATCATTTGAGAATATTACTATTAATTTATATATTTCAGTATAAGCATTTTGTCTATTGCCTGCATATAATTGTTCTATGTAACTGCATATGATTGCTTCAGATGCCATTTTGTCGCATCTTCCTTCCATTGCTCTTAATAAGTTATCAAGTAATATTTTATCTTGATCTTTTAACATATTATATATGCTTTCGTGTCCATCATAGAAGTCATCTAAATACTTAAGAGCAAGATTTCCTTCTGTATCCATTTTAGCAATTGCTTTTGGATTATCTACTTCACCTAATGCATCTAGTATCTCAGCATCTCTAATGTTAGATTCTCCAAGGAATTTTTTCTTAATCATTTCCTTATCATGAGATCTACTAATCATCAGTTTTAATAGACTTTTATTCTCGGTTAATAGTTTTAATACTAAATCTGTTTCTTTTTGTTTTAATTCTTCTGTAGTTAATCTTGGTAAATAGCTTTCTAAATCATGCTTAGCATAAGTTATATAGTAATCAGCAATATTCTTAAGAGAATCATTTTTAGAAAGTGGATCATAAAAACGTATATTAATATCTTCACCATGTGAATATCTATTCAATATATAGTCTAAATATGTTCCTTTTTTATCTCTCTTTCTTAAGAAATTTCTAATTGTTACATATTTTAATAAATCATATCTTTTATGTTTTAATAATAGGCTTAGACTTTGTCTTCTATTGAAAATGCAATTTTCGATGCTTACTCCATTAGAAAGAAGATTTTCTAGTATGATTTTTCCGTCTACTTTTTTAAGTAAAAGACTCTCATTTTTCATACCAGCAAAATTTTCTTGATTAATTAACATTTTCTTTAGTTTTTCTTCAGTCATATTAACCTCTTTTTATTTACTTGCTTCTTCTACAAATTTAAGATAATTTTCATATCTCCATCTTGGTATCTTATTATTTTCCACCCTTTTAATTATTTCACATCCATCTTCTTTAATATGATTACATGTTCTATACTTGCATGGTTTATTAAAGTCTGGATAATATTTTTTTATATCTTTTTTATCAATATTTAAGTCTAAACTACTAAAACCTGGAGTATCTGCGATTAAACCACCACTTACTTCTAGAAGTTCTACGAGTCTTGTAGTATGTTTTCCTCTGCCTAGGGATTCTGATACTTCTCCTGTTTTTAAACATAGGGATGCATCTATTCTATTAAGTAAACTTGATTTGCCACTTCCAGTTTGTCCACATAAAGCTACAACTGAACTTGCAAATTCTTTCTTAATTTTCTTTACACTACTGTTAACATATACCTTAACACCCATATGTCTATAGTAACTTATATATTTATAAATATCTGTTTTTTCTTTAAGACTAATCATATCTGTTTTTGTAATAACTATAATAGGCTCAATATTATTTTGATATGCTATTATTAGAAATTTATCTATTAAATAAGAAGAAAAAACTGGAATAGATGTACTCATAACTATGAGTAACTTGTCTATATTAGAAACAAGTGGTCTATTCAAGCAGTTTTTTCTAGGCTCTAATGATTCAATAGTATTAGTCTCTGTATTAACGATTACATTGTCACCAACAACTGGTTCGATTCTATCATTTCTAAGTTTTCCTCTTACTTTTGTATCAACAATAGTATTGTTTTCAAGCAAAACTCTATGAATTGATGCATTAATACAAATTATTTTACCTTTCATATTATTCCCCTGTGTTTTCTTGTGTTTCTGGAGCCTTAGTTGTAGTCGTAGTTGTTGTAGTTGTTACTTCTGGCTTCTTAGCAATAGTTATTACTATTGTTGCACCTGGAGTTACAACTGAATCTTTAGCTCTACTTTGTTTAATAATTGTTCCTTCTGCTATTGTAGATGATTCTTGATATTTAACTTCAAGTTTTAATTCATGTTTATTACAATAATCTTCTATTTTAACAAGTGTCCAACCTGCTGTGAAATCAGGATACTTATATTCGATTTCTGGAATAATGATCTTGATTGGATTACCAAGTTTACTAGATTCTCCAGCAGCTGGCTCTGTAGCAATTACAGTGTCTTCTTTTGCTTTTGTCTTCTCATCTACTTTCTTAGTTTCGACAAGAACATTACATTCACATCCAGCTTCAATTTTTCCTTTAACTTCTAAATAATTTTGTCCTGTGAAGTCTTCTAATACATATACTCCTTCACCTGTTGAAATATAAAGTACAATCTTAGTTCCTTCTTTTCTCTTTGTACCTATTTCAGGACTAGTTCTAATTACTTTGCCTTCTTCAATAGTATCACTTGCTACATATTTATATTCAGTGTCAACATCAAATCCAGCGTCAATTAATTCATTAGTAGCATCTACTAAACTCTTATTTGATACATCAGGTATAATCTTATTTTCAACTTTACCTTCTTTTTCAAAGAATACTGTAGCTACTATTGTAGTAATTAGTATTAACGCTACAAATATACCTAAGAAGAATATTAATGCTTTCTTTCCTTTTGGTTTTTCATCATCGTCTTCATCATTATTAACAACTACTTCTTTTTTAGTTTTTTCAACTTTTTTAGTTGCTTCTGCTGTTTTAATTGTAGCAAGTTCCTTATCTAGTTTCTTTGTATCTTCTAAATCATTTTCAGGATATTTATATACATATCTTTTTTCATCTTTTCTAGATTCATCTAAGGCTGTCTTTAAATCTTCATGCATTTCTCTAGCATCAACATATCTATTTTTAGGATTCTTTGCTGTTGCTCTTATAATTACGTTTTCAATAGATTGTGGTATTGATGAGTTAGCTTTTCTAACACTTGGAAGTGGTTCCTTTAAGTGTTTTAAAGCAATTTCAACTGCATTATCTCCTTTATATGGAACAAGTCCAGTTAGAAGTTCATACATCATTATTCCCATTGAATAAATATCACTTCTAATAGTTGATCCTTTTCCTTGAGCTTGTTCAGGAGGTAGATAATGAACTGTACCCATAACTGAATTTGTTTGAGTAAGTTGTGTTGAATTTAGTGCTGTTGCAACTCCAAAGTCAGTTATCTTTATCATACCATTTGATAAAATCATTATATTTTGTGGTTTGATGTCTCTGTGGATAATATAAGCATCATGGGCATGAGCCATTCCATCAGTTAGTTGTAGCATAATATCAACTACTTCAGTAATAGATAAATGTCCTCTTTGCTTTAGAACTTGTTTTAATGTTTTACCATCAACATATTCCATAACAATATAATATTGTCCATCATCTTCACCAACATCATACATTTCAACAATATTTGGATGAGATAAACTAGATGCAGATAATGCTTCCCTTTGGAATCTACGTACAAACTTTTCATCACTTGCTAAGTCTCCACGTAAAACCTTAACTGCAACATTTCTATCTAAAATGATGTCATGTGCTAAATAAACATTAGCCATTCCACCTTCACCCAATGTTTTTATAATTTGATATCTA
>JAEEGL012565923.1_pt1 | contig 12047 bp, 5 predicted proteins | sample 9134231 | NCBI WGS metagenome assembly JAEEGL01 (sample SAMN16246548, study PRJNA631951) | gut metagenome | biome: gut microbiome; feature: rumen; material: fiber-attached | host: Bos | place: Iran: Karaj | collected 2018-10
AATTAAAAGAAAAAAATAATGAATTAAATTTACTTAAAAAAAATATGTATTCTGAAAATATTGTAGAACAAAAAGTAGTTATTGATTATTTAAGAGGTGAATTAAAAAGAATGAAAGATAAATATGAATTTTATCTTAATTATGAAATAGAGAAAAAGAATTCTAATTATAATAAACCAAAAAAAAAAGAAGTTAAAAAAAAACCTTTAAGTAATATAGAAGAAACAAAAGCTCCTCCAAATGCAAAAGAAAGAGTAGAAAGTAGAAAAAATAAAAGAATGGGAGAAGAATATAATAATTTAAAAAGTAAATATGATAATTTATTAAAACAATTTAAAGCTTGTCAAAAAGAATTAAAAGAAGTTGTTAAAAAATATAATGAAAGTCAAAATTATATTCAAAATGAATTAGAAAATGAATTAGCTAATTATAATAATAATAATCAATATTCTAAAATAAATAATACTGATGTTAATATTATTACAAGTCTAAGTCAAAAGTTAAAAGAAAGTGAAAGTTCATTAAATTCTTCTCAAAAACAATTTAAGTCTTCTTTAAATGAATTAGCTAAAATTAATGAGAAGTTAAAAAGAGAAAATAATAATTTAAAAGAACAAATTAAATTTAAAGATCAAAATGTAAATGATTATAAAGAAAAATTAAATGAATTAAATAAACAAATTTTCCAAATAAATCAAGAAGAAGAAAATTAAATAAATAATAAATAAATATATTTTTTTTTTATTTAAATTTTTTAAAATAAAATAAAAAGTAAAATAAATGAAATATAAAAAAACAAATTTTTATATAATTAATCAATAACTAATTAAATTAATTATTATTTTAAAAATTTTTTTATAAATATTATTATAAAAAAATATACAATATTACAATTCATTACGTTTTTTTCCTAAAAAATTTAAATTTTTAATATCATTTTGATTATTATTATTATCATTTTGAATTTGAATATCAATAATTTGTTTTAACTTATCAATAGCAACTTGATTATTAGGTTCAATTTTTAATAAATTTTTCAAATTTTTTTTTGCAGATTCTAAATCATGTAATTTAAGAAAAATATTAGCTTTATTAATATAAATTGTTCCTGAAAAAGGATCTAATTTTTCAGCTTCAGTATATAATTCTATTGCTTTTTGAAAATTACCAAATTCACATTCTTCTTTTGCTTTATTTACATATTCATCTGACCAATCATAATTTTGAATTTTTCTTATTGTTTTATATGGAAAATTTATTTTTTCTTCAAATTTAATTCCATATTCATTTAATTTATTTTCTATATATTGATCATTTAAATTTTCTGATATTTCTAATATTTTTTGTCCTAAAGAATAAGGAATTTTATATTCTTCTTTTGTTTTATCAAAAAAAGTTTGATGATAATTTTTTATAATTGAATTTTGAAGAGATAAAAAAATATTTTCTCCTAAAACTTCAATTACTAAAGCACTTATTTCATTTCCAATATATAAATTATCATTAATTGATTCATTTAAAAATATTAAATTATTATCATAAATATTTTCTGATTTTATTATTCCTGATATATTATATGGTGCTAAATTTACTATTATTTTATTAAAATGCTCTTTTGAAATATTATTATTATTATATTCTATATAACTTAATAATTTTATTAAAGAACAAAAAATACTATTCTTTTTTTTAGTTGTATTGTTATAATTTATATTTGTTATTTTACATTGAATTATCATACCTGGAAAAATTTCTGGAGGATCATATATTGATTCTTCTTTTTTAGTTTTTATTAAATTCGAAAATGTTTTTGAAATTTTTTCTTTATTTTCTTTTATATATTCTGCTATATTTGTTTCCATCTTTTGATGAATAATGGGAAAATTAATAATTTTAATATTATTATTAAAAACTATTTTTTTTAATATATTTTTTTTATTTAATTTTAAAATTGTTTATATTAATTGTTTAATATAATCTATTATTCTTTTGCAACTTTCTTTAATCTCTTTAAATAAATCTTTATGTTTTTCATCAATTTTAAATTGAATTTCAGTAGCACAATTTATTAATTGTTTTTTAATATCTTCAACATCAATATCTATTAATTTTTCCTTATTTAATTCTTCTTCATAATTCCATCCAAAATTATCTTCTTTATGACATTTTACAATTAAATCATCTAAAAATTTTTCAGTTTCCCTTAATTCATTGATAATTGGAGATTTAAATATTTCATTTATTTTTGCTTTTAATGATTGTGGTTCTTTTAATTCTTTTTTATGATCAGTTATAAAATCTTCATATTTAGATGTTACATTTGTAAAAGGAATTATATAAAAATGTTTAAAGTCTTTAAATTCTTTTATATAATCTGAAACTGATGTAAAATCATTATATTTTAATTTATTTCTTTTATCTTTTAAATTAGTTTCTATTTTAGATATTATTTCAAACAATTTTGTTATTTTATCTGTATCCATTATTTTTTCTAAATTCTCATATATTTCTAATAAATAAGAAATAATATCACATAAATTAATATCTAATTCACTTTTGTTTTCTTTAGATATTTCTAAATATTTATTATTTAATTCTTTAACTTGTTTTATTGATTCAGTATCTTTTTCATTTAATTTTAAAACTTTTGATGAAACAATAATAGATAATATTCTCATTAATAAAAATGAATCATTATCATATTTTTCAAAAGGTGAAATGTCACAATTTTCAATATAATTATTTTTATATCCTGGATTTAATTTATATAAACAATTATTTTCTTTTCCAAGAGTATCAATTTCATTTCTATAATTTTCTCTTTTATAATTTGGATTTTTTTCTAATATTGAATAATCATTATTAAAATATTCCCAATTTTTACTATTATATTTATGCATTAAAATAAACATATCTTGATTTTTCATTAATTTATTTTCAGATTTTTTTTCATTAAAAGTTTGATATAAAATATCTAAAATATGTAAATGATCTTTTTCTTCTTCTTCATTTTTCCCATCTTTATTATAATAATTCTCATTTAACCCAACTAAAATATCAATAAAACTTAAAATAATACTATAATAAGAAGCTTTATTATCATTTAAAAACTCAATTAATTCTTGACTATTCCAATAATTACCTCCACTAAACATTTTCCATAAAGTCTTCTTTGCATTTGTTCTATTTTCATTTTGCCATCTTTCACTATTATTAATTAAATAATTTAAACCATTTTTATAAAAACCATTTTCAAAATAATTAAAAATAAAATAAGCAACAGTTTCATATTGAGGTCCTTTTAAATTCATATATTTCATTATATCTAAAGCTTCAGGATATAAACAAATATGACCATATGTTTTTGCTAAATAAATTGATATATCATAATTATAAGGTGATTTTTGATGACTAAATAAATTTATAAAAAGTAACATTGATGATAAATTATTATCTATTTTTTTTACTTGTTCATAATATTCATAATAATATTCATTTGATAATACTATTAAATCATCTGCCATTAATCTTTCTCCTTTTTCTAATTTTCTATCTTTTTCTATTGTTTTAATTACTTGTAAATATGCTTTTATACATTTTGGTATTATTTCTTTTATTTTTTCATTATTTTTTTTTGTATCACTTAACATTTTTTCTAATTTAACATAAAATAAAAAATTATTAAAATTATCATTTGTTATTTTATCAATTGATTCTAATGTTATTTCACCAAATTTTTTTAGTAGATTTTCTTTATCATTATTATCTAAATAAATAAAATATTTTCCTAATTCTAATAAAACTGCTTGTTTATTAATTGCTTTTTCTAATAATGAACAAATTAAATCATATACAATTTTCTTTGTTTCAGGAGAATATTCTTTATTTAATTTAATAGAATTATGAATAATCATTAATTGTCCTAAAACTCCACTTTTAAAACTATTAATAATTTTATTTTCTGAAATTTTAATATGTTCAAATAAATTTAATAAATCATTAATTAATTCATTATAATTATTAATATCATTTGGTTTTTCAACAACATTATCTTTAAAAGGAAAAATTTTATTAAAATCAACTTTTAAATTATTTTTTTGACAATGATTAAAAATAACATTAATACATCTTTCATAATTATTAAAAATACATTTTTCAGGATTTTCTTTAATATTATTATACAAATATAATATTATTTCATTTATTTTTCCTTCTTTTAAAAAACCATCTAATTTAATATCTTCAATAGGAACATGAGTCAATTCACTTGGATCTTTTTTTTCTAAAATTTGCATAAATTTATCAGGTTCATTAAATTCAAAACAATATTGAGCAATTATATCAAAATAACCATTTTCATCATGTAATTCATCAAAACTTTTTATTAAATCTTCATATATTTTTTTTGTCATTTTTTCTGATAATTTCTTTGATTTATATAAGTAAAAAACAGTTTCAAATTTTATTAATTTTAAAAATTTAATATTTGCATCATTTGGATTTTTTAAAAATGTATTTGATTTAGAGTAAATATCACTGAATTCAAAGTTTAATGTTAATTCTTTTAATATATTATTTTGTTCATTTTTAGTTAATTTTGTTAAATCTTTATTTTTTAATTGTACTTTAAAAATCTCTTGTGCGCCTTTATCATCGTCAAAAATTCTTAAAATATTTTTAAATTTTTTAGCTAAGAATTCATCATTATATAAAACTGGATTAGTTAAAAATTCATTTTTTATTTCATTCATTAATTGATTTTGTTCTTTTGGTTTTTTTAATTTTTGAAGTATTCTTAATTTTAAAATATTAAATAAAGCAATATCAATTGGATTTTTTAATTTTTGTAATTTTTTTTTTACATTTTTATAACATTGATTATATTCTCCATTATAAAATAAATCATATGCAAAAGATAAATCTGATTCTGCTGACAAGGATTTATTTTTCTGTGAATCTTTCATTAAAAAAATAATAATATTTTTAATTTAATATTTAATATTATTTTAAATTTTCTAAAAAATGAGAAAAGAAAAATTAAAATCAAATGTATTTATTTCATCTAAACAAAAACAAACAAAAACTAAATTAATTCCTTTTTCATTAGTTAGTGAATATAACACAAATCAAAATTCATTTAGAAAAATTAATGATATAAAATTTAAAACTACAAAAAATTCACCAGATAAAAATGAAGATAAGAAAATAATTCAACAAACAAATGAATTACAAAAGGAAACTGATGAATTTTTAAAACAACATTTATTAAAAAAGAAAGAAACAATTGCATTAAAAAAAACAAATTTTTTAAATTTTTCGAATCCAACAAGAAAATCAAATTCAAATAATAATAATAGTAATTCAAATGATAATAAACATCATATAAATATAATACCAACAAATTTAAATTATCAAAAAGCTTGTATAATAAATAGTGGTATAACATCACCAAGACAAAGTCATTGTAAACAAAAAGTAAATTATTCATTATCAAATAATCAAAAAAAAATAAAAACAAATAATAATAAAATATTTAATGATAATAATTTAAATTTAAATGATAATTATAGAAAAATTATTAATTATATTGAAAATAATAATACTTTTAATAATTCAATTCAGAATAATAAAGAGAGAAAAAGTAATAGTTCAGTTAATAAAAATAATTATATAAATAATGAAAAAAAAGAAGATAAAAATTTAAAAGTTTTAAATAAACATAAAATTAGTCAAACTACACCTGTTACTAATGTAAATTCAAGAAAAACTTCAAATGAAAAAAAAATGAATCATCATAATTTTATACAAAATAAAAAAAATTCAATATTAACTAATTTAACACATAATAAAAATTCAAATTTTCAAACATCAAATACAGATAAATTTTATTCTCATTCAAGTATTCACAATTTAAAAACAAATTATAGTAATGAAAAAAGTATTCCATTAAAACAAAATAATATTTCAAAAACTTTATTAACACAATCAAATAGTTTTAAACCTCATTTAACAACTGAAAATTCACCACAATATTATAAGAAAAATATCACAAAAAAAAATTCTTTAAAAAATGAAAATATATTAAAAAAATATAATTTAAATCCTTCAACTGTAAGTATTAAAAAAGGAAATTATACATCATTAACATCAAAAGAAGTTATAAGACATAATAATTTAGGAATAAATAGAAAAATTATTTCAACAAGTAAAACTTCAACTCATTCTTTATCAAAGACAATATCACATAAATCTTCTATTAATAAAATTCAATATATGACTTTAAGTATTAATAAAAAAAATATTATTATTCCTAAAAGTGGAAAAAATAATTTTACTGAAAATAATAGTAAAATAAAAAATAAAAATATTATTAATAAAATATCAAGAACTACAAATACAATTCCAAATAAAACTAAAAAAATATTAAAAGAAAATATTAAATTAAAAAAGGAAATAATAAAAATAAATAAAATAAAAGAAGAAAAAAATAATAAAATAATATCAAATTCAAATATATCATTATCAACATTTAAAGATGATGAAAATTTAAATGAAAGTAAAATAATATTAAAAAATGAAATGATAAAAGAAGGAATATATTATTTAAAAGAATCTGAAAAATTATCAACATATTTAAAAAAATATTACAATAAATATCATGAATATCCAAAAACAAAATTATCATTTTATAAATTTGGTCATTTAATAGGAAGAGGTGCATTTGGAAAAGTAAATTTAGGACTTCATGTATTAAGTGGTAGAACAGTAGCAATAAAATCATTTAATAAAACAAAATTAAAAAATAAAGAATCAATAGATAAAATATATCAAGAAATAAATTTATTAAAAATATTTCGTCATAATTCAATAGTTAAAATATTAGAATATATTGAAACAGAAAAATACATATTAATAATAATGGAAAATATAAGTGGAGGTGATTTATTATCTTTTGTAAAAAAAAGAACAAAATTAAATGAAAAAACAGCACAATTTATATTTAAGCAATTAATATCAACATTAAAATTTATTCATTCAAAAGGAATAATACACAGAGATATAAAATTAGATAATATATTAATAGATTTAAATAATAATATAAAAATATGTGATTTTGGTGTTGGTAAACAATATAAAAAAAATGAGAAATTAAATGATCAATGTGGAACTCCTGCATATATTGCACCTGAAATATTACAAAATAATGGTTATTTTGGTCCTCCTGTTGATATTTGGTCTTGTGGTGTTGTTTTATATGCTATGTTAAGTGGTAATGTTCCATTTAAAGCTAATAATTTAAAAGATTTACATAAATTAATTATTAATGGAAAATTTCCTTATATTAAAGATATTAGTAATGATGCTAGAAATTTAATTAGAAAAATATTAGAAGTTGATCCTAATAAAAGAATTGATATTGATGGTATTTTTAATCATCCTTGGATGATTAATAATAATAATTTTGATGAAGGGAAAAATTGTTTGTTTACTAAAGCTGAAATTGTACTTTTAAGTAAAGAAAATGTTGATTATAGATTTTGTGATAAAAGCGAAATGATTGAAAACTTTACAATTAAAAATTTATATACTTTAAATGATAAAGAAAATAAAAATATTAATACTAAAAGTGTTATTTTAGCTCCTTTTAATTCATCATATGAAACAAATATAAATTTAAATCATTTAGAAAAAAGTTTAGAAATATATAATGATGTAATTCAATTTAGTGAAAATACTAAATTATTAAATAGAAATTATGAATTAAATAATAATGGTGAAATTGATCATGGAGTTTTAATTAATCAAAATAGTGATGATGAAAAAGATGATATTCATGAACTTAGATTAAATGATTTAGATGATGAATTAGAAGAAATTAATAAAAATAATACTCCTGATATAAATAAAATTAATATTCAAAATAATGATATTTTAGTTAAACCTAATTCTAAAAGAAATGAATCTAATTTAACTAATTCAAGTACTTTTATTATTGATGAAAATATTTTGAAAACAATGGAAATTTTAGGATATAAAAAAGATTATATTCAAAAGACTTTAAATAATAATGAATTAAATTATGCTTCTGCAACATATTTTTTACTTTCAAATCAAAATGATATTAGTTAAGGAATTTAAAAAAATTTTTTTTAATTATTTTAAAATTAATTTATTATATAAAGTAAATATGTAGATAATAAAATAAATAAATAAACATTATATCAATAAAAAAAAATTTTAAAATTTTAATATCATAAAATAATTTTTTTAACTAAGAGAAATATTACAATTTATTATCTAATAATAAAAAGTATACTAAGCTATTTTATTATTTTAATTACTTATTATTATTAAATTTTTGATTTTTTCCTTGATTTCCATTAATATTTAATGGTTCATATTTTCTTTTATTATATCTTCCTTTTCCTTTCTTATTATTATTATTCCCATTATTATTATTAAGAACATTTGATAATTTAGGATAAATTAAACTTAATCTATTTAAAATTCTCTCTCCAAAAGAAACATTTTTTAATTTAGGAATAATTTCAATTAAATTATCAATCATTTTACTTTGAATACTTTTTTCAGCACAAGAAATAACTTTTTGAATAACATAATTACCATGTTCATCTAAAATTAAATCATTCATAATATCCTTATCACTTAATTCTTTAATCATTATTTTTCTATGATTTTCATCACAAGCATCAAAACATTTTTCAACAACATTAGAACTATATTTATGTTTACTATAATAAGGAGCATTTTCAGCTAATTTTTCAACAATTAAATTAGAATCATTAACATTTTTTAATTGAAATATACTTTGAATAACATAATTACCAAATTGATCAATTATTAAAACTAAAGTATTATCAATTAATATTTTAACTAATCTCTTTTTAAAATCTTCATTAACATTATCTAAATATTTTTGTAAAACACAACAACCATGTCTATGAGTAGCTAAAGAAATACAATTATCAATAACAATATTATTAATTAAAGAAGAATATTGTGGAAAATCATTAATAAATTTTTGAATAATATGAGTACCATTTAATTCTTTTAATAAAGGAATAATATGAGGTTCAATCATTTTAATAAAACAATTAATTAAATCTTGATTAGATAAACAATTAATTAAATTTTGAATAACTCTTGTTCCATGACTATTAGAACCAATTTCTAAAACATTTTGTGATATAATTAATAAAATTTCTTTTATTTGATCAGGTTTAAGATTAGAACATAATTTTTGTATTAAATAATTACCAAAAGGATCTTTTACTAAAGGTGAAATATAAGGTAAAATTGCAGGATAAAAATGCATTGTTGCAACTTCTGGTTCATCATCTAATTTTTTTTGTAAAAAACGACATCCAGCTTGATCTTTTGCTAATAAAAAAATATTATGTGATAAATATTCATATGATTCATTAATATATGAATTAGGATCAATTCTTTTTATTTTTTTATTATTTGCTGTTATTGTAGTAACTAAATCTTGTGCTGTTATTGTTCTTGGTTTATTTGGATTATTAAAATCTTCATTATATGCTGGAATTCTATTAAAATGATTATACATATAATTACTCATATAATTTGAATAATAATGATACATATTTAATCTTTGATTTTCTGTATTTTGATTTTTTGTTGTTGTATTATTATTATTATTATTATTATTTGAATCATTATTAAATGTATTATTATCTGTATTTTGATTATTAATGTTATTAAATGGTTTTAATATATTTGTTGGTGGTGGGATTATATTATTTGGTTGATTTAATCTATTTAAATTTTTTGGGATGAAATTATTTGAAAAATCTAAATTTAGATTTTGAATATATTTTGATTCTGTTTTTGGGAAATATGATGGAATTTTTGTCTCTTGATTATCATCATCTATATTTAATGTATATTGAGTATTTTCATTATTTGAATCATTATCATTATCATCATTATTTTCTTCATCACTATTAAATGATAACATATATAATTCTTGATTTTCATTATCTCCATCATCATCATTATTATTAATTGATATTTGATTTAAATTCTTTTGTAAATTTTCTTCTATTTTTTCTTGTAATGAAGTACCAATAATATTATTAATATTGTTATTAATATTATTATTATTATTATTTGAAATATTTAAAATATCATTATTAGATGCATTTGATAATCTTCTTTGATCTTTATTAAATATTGTACTTGGTGAAAAATTAAAATTTGAATATTGATTATTCATAAATATATTATTATTATTTAAATTTATATTTTGTAATGGGAAAAATTTATTATTATTTTCATCATTATTCTTATTTTTAAAATTCAAATCATTCTCTGGAGAATAATAATTTGAATGATTAATTCCGGCATAATAATCAACAATAGGAGAATTTGTTCTTGGTGAATAATATTTATTATTTTGTTCATTTGATTCATTTTTAAAAAAATTTGCTTTTGATGGATAATTTTTATTATTCATTTCCATTTTTTGTAACATATTATTTATTGTTTCTTTTGGAGTTTGAGGAGAAAGTGTTCTTTCTCTATAAATTTTAGGATTTATTTCTAATGAATTTGTTGTTATATTTTGATATTTTAAAATTGGAGATAATGTATGATTTTGTTGTTTTTCTTTATTTATATTTGTTGATGAATTTTTATTTGTTGGTGATTCATTTTCATTTTCAGAATTTTGCATTTTTTTAGGAATAAAAAATTTTAATTCTTAAAAAAATATTATATTTATATATATTTAATATTTAAATATATTAATTTTCTTTTTTTTGATTTTAAATATATTTAATTATTTAATGATGATTAAATATTATTTTAATTTTATTATTCATTAAATATATTTCATAAAAAGAAAACCATGAACATATTATTAATGTTAATGAAAAAATATTAAAAGCTGCAAAAATATAAAATAAACATTGTGTTATTGTAAAACAACCATGAAAAATTAATAAATTATGAAATATTTTTCTAGGCTCAATAAATAGTTTATATAACCATCCCATATAAATATTATTTGGTTCTACAAAATTTTTTTCTTCTATTCCAATATAATATTTCCCTTTATATTCTACAATTGAATCTTTTTCATAATGTTGATTATTAATCCACAATTTTACTTTACTTAATTGTTCTTTTGTTAAATCTTTTTTTAAAATTTTTTTCCACATTCCAGTTGCTAATACATAAAAATGAAACTCAGCACTTTTTTTATAATAATAAAAACTCAAACGGAAAAAAAAAGAATTGATTAATGCAAAAATTATATAAAAAATAATAGCATAAACATTGAAAAAAATATTATTTTTAACTGAAAAAAATACAGGAACAAAAATTGCATAATAACAATATTCAACAGAATAATAACCAATAATATTAATCATTCTTATAATTTCTTTAGGTGGAATTTCATATTTAATATGACTATCAAAAGAAAAAATAGGAATTTGTAATAATGAATAATAAAAAAGTGATAAAAAAATATAAAGTGAATAATTCATTATTAAATCATATAAAATATACGTTATATCAATTATAAAAGCTGTAATTAATATCAATAAAATTACATGATTAATAGTAAAAATTAATAATTGTTTTATATGATAGTGATAATTAATTTGTTTTATTACTCTTCTTGATAAATAAATTGATAATAAAAATATTAGTTTGAAATTATAATTATTTAAATATTGTTTATTAATATAAATACTTGTACTTAATAATGTAGATATTGACATTAAAAAAAATTTAAATTCGAATTTTAAAGTTTCTGGAAATATTTTGCTTTGATTTGTAAGTCTTTGAGTTGATTCATTAAATTTTATTACCTCTGATGATTGATTTTTAACTTTTTCCATATTTCTATATGCTTTTCTAGCTTCTTTTGACCTTTTAAATATTTAAAAAAACAAAAAAAAAATAATTTTTAAATTTAAAAAAAGTAAAAAAAAAATATAAATTAAACTATAACTAAGGAATACATAATATAAAAATAATTATCTAATATTTAC
>JAEEGL013136716.1_pt1 | contig 12047 bp, 13 predicted proteins | sample 9134231 | NCBI WGS metagenome assembly JAEEGL01 (sample SAMN16246548, study PRJNA631951) | gut metagenome | biome: gut microbiome; feature: rumen; material: fiber-attached | host: Bos | place: Iran: Karaj | collected 2018-10
GATAGATTTGGAGAATATACTTTAAATAGTAGAGAATCAAATGCTAAGAAAATGTTAGATTTTTACTATAATCGTGAATTATCTCAATTTACAGATATGTTAGAAGATAATGTTTACTGTAATAGAAGAGAAACTACAACCTTAGGTTCATATGATCCATATAGTTATGACTTTGTAAATAATTCATTACTATTTAAAGACTACAATACTAATCTAGATTTATCTTGTGAAAGATCTATTGACCAATTCTCAACTAGCAATGAAGAAGCACAGTTAACTAATCCAATTGGATTAATTACTTCTCCAGAATACTTTCTAGCAAATAATATAAATTTACAAAGTAATAATTCAAGTTCATATTCAACATCATTTGTCTATTCTTCTAATTATCAATGGACAATGTCTCCTATTTACTATTCTGGTTATCCATATATACGTGTTGCAAGTAGTAGTTATGGTCCAACAAGTAATGCTACTTATAGACCAGTAATATCATTGAAATCAGGAGTTAAGTTTAACGAAGGAGATGGAAGCTTCAATAGCCCATATGTTATTGATGTTTCAGAAGGAGCTAATAATCCTTGAAATGATAATTCTGGAGATGAAAATCCATAATAAAAAAGGTATGTAAATTATACATACCTTTTTATTTCTTAATTTTCCCTTTAATTTACATAGATTTTATGATATGCTATAATACATTTGATTAGGGGTGGTACTATGAAAATACCTACTGTCGCATTAGTTGGAAGACCAAATGTAGGAAAAAGTACAATTTTTAATAAATTAGTTGGAGAAAAAGTATCAATTATTGAAGATACTCCTGGTGTTACAAGAGATAGAATTTATAGTGAAGTAACATATAATGATTATAAGTTTAATTTAATTGACACTGGTGGTATTGATGGATCTTTTGATAAACTAAATGATGAAATAAAAATGCAAGCAGAAATAGCAATAGATGAAGCTGATCTTGTTTTATTTGTTGTAGATGCTAAAGATGGAATTACTTCTAATGATTTATTTATTAGAGATATGTTAAGAAGTAGTGGAAAGAAAATCATTGTAGTTATCAATAAGATGGATACCAAGATAAGTCAAGAAAATATCTATGATTTCTATGAATTAGGTTTTGATACATATATGCCTGTAAGTGGAGAATCAGGAAGTGGATTCTTTGAATTAAGAGATGTAATTATTAACAATATAGATAAAAAAGGACATGAAGCAGAAGATACTAGACTTAAGTTTTCTGTTATTGGAAGACCTAATGTTGGTAAAAGTAGTCTTATTAATGCAATGTTAAATGAAGATAGAGTAATAGTAAGTGATATAGCAGGAACAACAAGAGATGCTATAGATACTGTTATGAGATATAATGATGAAGAATTTGTTATTATTGATACTGCAGGAATGAGAAAAAAAGGAAGAATATATGAAAATATAGAAAAGTATAGTCTTCTTAGAAGTATGAAAGCAATTGAAAGAAGTGACATATGTCTTCTTGTTATAAATGCTGAAGAAGGAATTATTGAACATGATAAACATATAGCAGGATATGCATTAGAAAAAGGTAAAGGTTTAATAATTGTTGTTAATAAATGGGATGTTGTAGAAAACAATGATATAAAGGAATATATAAAGAAAGTAAGAAATGAATTCCAATTCTTAAGTTATGTTCCAGTAGTATTCGTAAGTGCTAAAACAAAGAAAAGAATACATACAATAATGCCTGAAGTTATTAAAGTAAGTGAAAATATTAAAAGAGAAATACCTACTAATACATTAAATGATGTTATTAATGAAGCTTATGCTTTAAATATACCTCCTTCATATAAAGGAAGAAGATTAAAAATATATTTTAGTAATCAATCAGGAATTAAACCACCTAAGTTTACATTCCGTGTAAATGATAAAACACTTGTACATTTTTCTTATAAAAGATATTTAGAAAATAAAATAAGAGAGAATTTTGATTTTGAAGGAACACCTATAGAGATACAATTTAAGAATAGGAGTGAATAAAATGATATTTAGTACAAATCTTGAGTCATTTAGAAAGAAATCATATTACGAATCTTTAAAGAACTTAGAAAAAGCTAAAGCATTGTTAAATGAAAAGTTTGAAAACAAAGAAATATCTAATGAAGAATATATTAAACAATGTCATAGTTTAGATAGTCAAATAGAAACTTTAAAAAGACTAATTGGAGAGTAAAGCACCATTAAAGGTGCTTTTTGTTTTATTGACATAATTATCAAAAGAAGATACAATTTTCTTATAACGAGGGAAGGCGATAATATGTCTTTACAAATTACAAATATTGAAGAATTAAAAAATTCTAAAATACAAATAGCTAAAGAAAAAGAATTGTATCAAGATACATTATTAGACTTAGAAAATGCTATTAAAGAAACTCAAATAACTTGGAATGGTAATGAATCTGATGACTTTAGAGAAAAGACTTTAGCAATTGTTAATAAATTAAAAAATGTTGAAAATGAAATGACTTATGAAGTTAATTATTTAGATAAAATTATTGTCGTATTAGAAAATGCACAAGAACAAGTCAAGAATAGACTTAATGTTGAAGAACAGGAGGACTTGTAATTATGTATATTGATGAAGTTAAAAGTAAAGTTATTGGTAATGCTGTTACTGGTAATGGTGTAATTAATATAGATCAAGAGATGTTACGTCAATTATCTATAACAATTAAACAAAAAATAATTGATTTAAAAAGTATTAAAGAAAGAGCAGATATTGCTTGGGAAAAGTGTTCGGTTTCTCTTGGTGAAAAAACAATAGAAATTGATGATAAAAAAATGGAAACAACTATAGAGTTTAATAATTCAATTCAAGAATTAGAAAATTATATGAATATATTAAATTCAATTATAGGTATCTATAATGAAACAGAACAAGAATTGAATAATGCTTCTAAAGAATTGTCAGACACAATAACAAGAGCAGCTAGAGGTATTGGAGAAGTAACAACAAAATAACTTCCTATTTGGAAGTTTTTTTATGGCTGTTGGAAAATAATTACATGAATGATATAATTAAATATATAAGGAGAATTTACATGAGAGTAGGACTTTTTGATTCAGGTGTAGGTGGTTTAACAGTATTAAAAGCATTTTTAAAATACCATCCAAATAATGAATACTTCTATTATGGAGATACATTAAATATGCCTTATGGAGATAAAACAATAGATGAATTATATAGTTATGTACAAGTAATACTTAATTATATGAGAGAAAAGAAAGTAGATATTATTGTAATAGCCTGTGGAACTGTAAGTGCTAATCTTTATGATGTATTAAAGAAAGAAGTAGAAGTTCCTATTTACAGTGTTATTAGTGAACTACCTAAATATATAGAAGATAAAGGATATAAGAATACTTTAGTTCTTGCTACTAAAGCTACAATAAATAGTCATATCTTTAAAAATAAGTTAAAGAATAATGTTACTGAAGTAGCATGCCCTAAACTAGTTCCTATAATTGAACAAAATAGAATAGAAGATCTTGATAGTGCACTTGATGAATATATAACAGATACAAATAATATTGATTCATTAATTCTTGGGTGTACACATTACGGATTAATAAAAGAAGATATAAAACGTAAAATAGGTGATAATGTAGACATTATTGATTTAGGAGAGATATTAGCAAGTAATATTGAACTTAAAGATTCTGTTAAAAGCATAGATTTACATTTTAGTAAAATGACTAATACATTAGAAGAAAATGTAAACAAGATAATGAATATAATGTAAACTGAAGTAAAATTTACATCCAAGCCATTGAAAAAAGTTATATAGTTTTATATAATTTTTTTAAATAGAGGAGGAATCATAATGGATGATAATAAGGAAGTCGTAGAAGAGAAAAAAGAAGTTGTTGAAGATGCTCAATTTAAATTAAATGGAACTTCTTTAATGCTTATAGTATTTGCTATATTCTTAATTGGAGGAGGTATTGCACTTGTTATTACTGGTAATAATAAGAGTTTAATATCTAAAGAACAAGTTAATAGAGAGAAATATAGTGATGTTGTTGTAGAAGAACCTAAGACTGAAGAACCAGAAATTGTTATAAGAAATCATACTCCTCAAGAATTAACTGCTGCTAAAGCAATTGAGTTAATAGAAAACGAAAAGAAATTACATGGTGATACATGGACTATTAGTGTTGCTAATATAAAAGGTGTTAATAAAGATAATAGTTATCTAGTAGATATAGATGTAGTATTAGAAGATGGAACAGTAGATGTTTTACAAACTATTATTAGTGAAGTAGAAGATAATATGAAGGTTGAATATCCTTTATGGCACGAAGATGAAAGAGATTTATCTTTATATGGATTTAATCCAATTGAAGAAAAGAAAACAGATGTAGAAACACCAGTTGAAGTAGAAAACAGTGGTGAATTAGAAACTCCTGTTGAGCCTGTTGTAGAAGCTACTGAAGAGGTAGTAGAAGAGCCTGTAGAACAACCTACAGTAGATCAAGAAATAGTAGAAAATGAAGAAGAAGTAACTGAATAATAGTTACTTTTTTTATTATTTCTTAAAACCTTTGTTTTTATTGGGTTTCCTCATTTTACTAAAAAATAGTAAAAGTGGCAATTTAAATGGATTAAATTATGTAAAATAGTTGAAAAATCAAAGAATAATGTTGATTTTATAAAAAAAGTATGATACTTTGTATATGTAAGCATATTATGCTTAAAAAATGGAGGTAATATATAATGAAAAAAGCTGATTTAGTTGAAGCAATTGCTAAAGAAACTGGATTAACTAAGGCTGATGCTACTCGTGCATTAGAAGCAACTTTCGAAGTAATTACTAAAGCACTTAAGAAAGGTGAAAGAGTTCCTGTTGCAGGATTTGGTACTTTCAATGTTTCTAAGAGAAAAGCTAGAGAAGGACGTAATCCACAAACTGGTGCTGCAGTTAAGATTCCAGCAAGAAAAGCAGTTACATTCAAAGCTGGTACTGCATTAAAAGAAGTAGTTAATAAGTAAGAAAAGAGCTCAGTGCTCTTTTTTTTGTTTTCAATTTCTTTTTGATAATTCTTTTGTTATAATTAAGTAGGTGATTAGATTGTTAAAGCAAGCGTTAAAAATATTAAATGAAATAGAAAATCATGGATATTCTGCATATATAGTTGGAGGATTTGTTCGTGATTATGTTTTGGGTATTAAATCACTTGACGTTGATATAGCAACAAGTGCTACTCCAAAGGAAATAATGGCAATATTTAACAATTCTGTTTTACCTAAAGAAGAATATGGATCTGTAACCTTATATATAAAGAATGATAGATTCGAGATAACTACATTTAGAAAAGAAATAAAATATTTAAATAATAGAAAACCAATAGAAATAGAGTATATCGATAGTTTAGTAGAGGATCTAGAACGAAGAGATTTCCTTATGAATACTCTATGTATGGATAAGTATGGTAATATTATTGACATTCTTGGTGGAAAAAAAGACATTGAAAACAAAACAATAAATACTGTTGGTAACAGTAGTTTCAAGTTTGCTCAAGATTCATTAAGAATACTAAGAGCAATAAGATTTGCTACTTATCTTAACTTTTCTTTAAGTAAAGAAGTAAAAAATGCTATAATAGATAACAAAAGTTTATTAAGAAATCTTTCTTATAGTAGGAAGAAACAAGAATTAGATAAAATATTCTCAAGTAATAATGCACAATATGGTGTACAAATAATATTAGAACTAGGACTTCAAGAAGACTTGGAATTATATAATTTAGATAAGATTAATCTATGTAATGATCTAATAAGTATTTGGGCTTCTCTTGATAAGAGTCCTAAATATGAAGAAGAATTTACTAGTAGTGAAAAAACTATTATGAAAGACGTTAAAGAAGTCTTAAATATGGGAGTAACTGGTTATTCATTATATAAATATGGTTTATATGTTAATCAGATAGTAGCTAATATAAAAGGAATAGATAAATCTAAGGTAGTAAGATTATATGAAAACTTACCAATAAAATCTAGAAAAGAAATAGATATAACTTCTGAAGAAATAGAGAAAATCTTAGATAGAAAACCAGGACCATTATTTAGAGAGATATATAATGATTTAGAAAAAGAAATTATTAATAATAAATTAAAGAATAATAAGGGAGATATAACTGAATATTTATTAAATAACTATAAATAGAGAGGTACTTTTATGAAATATAATAATTTAAAAGATATCATTCAAAGAGGAAATATAGTTATACCTTTATATATTTATAAACAGTTTCCTAATTTAAAGATTGATTTAGAATCTTTTCTTTTCTTAATGTATTTATATAATAAAGGAAATAAAATCCCACTTGATATTAATAGACTTAGTGAAGAATTCTTTAGTGATACTAAATCTATTATGAAATATATTTCTAAATTACAAGATAGTAAACTAATAGAGATTAAAGTAATTAAGAACGATAGAAATATTATGGAAGAATTTATCTATTTAGATTTCTTCTATGAAAAGATTGCTTTATCTGTAGTGTCAGAAGAAGTAGAAAAAGAGAAACAAGAAGAAGATAAGATGGATGTATTCTCTATGTTAGAAAAAGAAATAGGTAAGCAATTATCTCCAATAGAGATAGAAATAGTTAAAGCATGGAAAGAAGTTAATTATAGTGATGAAATAATTAAAGAAGCAATAAAAGAAGCGGTTATGAATGGAGTAACTACCTTAAGATATATTGATAAGATTTTGTCTTCATGGGCTAAAAAGGGTATTAAAACAAAAGAAGATGTAGAACAAAATAAAAAAAATTTTGTAAAAGAAAAAGAAGAAAAAGAAAAAAGAGAAAGAAATAAAATACCTAATTTCTATGATGATGATGGTTGGTTAGATGAAGATGAATAATAGTAATCAGATTATAGAATACTTAGATAAACTCTTTCCTAATCCTAAATGTGAGTTAAATTATAATAAAGACTATGAATTACTTATTGCTACTGTTTTAAGTGCTCAGACGACCGATAAAAGGGTAAATGAGGTAACATCTGTATTGTTTAAGAAATATGATACTTTAGAGAAACTTAGAGATGCTGATCTTGAAGATATAAAGAATATTATTAAACCTATAGGTACATTCAATAAGAAGAGTGTATTTGTAAAAGAAATAGCTAAATATCTTATTGATAATTGTGATGGAAGAGTAGTTAATGATGAAAAGGTTTTAACAAGTATTCCTGGCGTTGGTAGAAAGACTAGCAATGTTGTTAGAAGTAACATATTTGATTATCCAGCAATAGCAGTTGATACACATGTTAATAGAGTTAGTAAAAGACTTAATATAGCTAAAGAAAAAGATGAAGTAGGAACAGTAGAGAAGAAGTTAATGAAATACTTTCCTAAAGATAAATGGTCAAGACTTCATCATCAATTAGTATTATTTGGAAGATATCATTGTACTGCTAGAAATCCTTTATGTGATAAATGTGAATTAAAAGATATTTGTAAGTATTATGCTACTAAGTAATTAGTAGTTTTTTTATAAATAAAAAATCTACACTTTATTGTGTAGATTTTATTATCTATTGAACTGTTACAGTTCTTGTTAACTTTTTACTGAAGCTTCCAAGTGATACATTATAAGTAATTGTATATGTTTTAGCTTCTGCTGTAGAAATTGGTGAACTTGGTGATATTGATATATCAACATTAGCACCAGTTTCGCTTCCGTTTCTTGTTACTTTAACGTCATTTGAACTTGGATTAGCATCGCTATCGCTTAGTTTATCTCCAACTTTATAAGTTGAATTCTTTGCTACTAAGACTGCATCGTATGATGCTGGTTTTTCGTATGTAATCTTTGTTGTAACTCCAGCACTATCAACAGCGCCTGTTCCTTCATATCCTGCAGATACTCTATAAGTTCCATTTGGATCTTCAACACCGCTCATTGTATAAGATGTACTTGTAGTGAAGCCTACATATCCACCATTGAAGAATATCTTATAACCTAGAGCACCATAACTATCAGATAGTGATGGATCATATGGAGATACACCATACCATGAAAGTGTAACGGTTTTAGAATCTGCATTGTAACTACTTTTCAAACCAGAAACGTCGGAGAGTCTTTGGTAGGCGGCCGATACTTCAGTAGGTTCAGTACCAACTTTAAACCATTCATAAATTATTTTATCGCCAGGTGTATATTCACTTGGTAATTTAAATTCTTGATCAACGTTACCACTATTTTCAACTGCAACCCATACAACGTCACTTGGTTGTTCAAAATCTTGACCATTATGAGCAAATATTTGACTTCCTAATGCATTGAATAAATCACGTCTGTTTCTTAATGCTGAGTTTGGATTAGACCAGTATTGAGTACTAATTGGTTCATAACCATACCAAATAGCTATTACTGTTTCTGGATCGTATCCAACAATCCATGCATCGTTTAATGCGTCTTCTCCTAATCCGTATTTATATCTTGTTTGAGCAGTGTAGTTTGTTGTTCCTGTTTTAGCAGCAACATTAACACCACTTACTTTACCGGCTCCACTTAATCCACTTGTAACAGCTGTTTTTAAGCAATCTGTAATCATGAATGCAGTAGCGCTACTCATTACTTTATTTCTTTCTGGTTCTGCTGTAACAACTTCACCAGTATCTCTAAATTCTATTTTACTAATTGTATATGGTTTAGTGTAGTAACCACCATTTCCAAATGCTGCATAAGCACCAGCAACTTCTAATGGATTAGATCCATTGAATGATCCAACTGAATAAGCTTCATGTAATGCTCCTAATTCCTCAGATTCTTTTTCTAATGAAATACCAAGTGATTTTACAAATTGCATTATCAAGTGATTATCAACTTGTTGGAATGCTTTTAATGCTGGAACGTTTCTTGATTGGGCTAGGGCAGTTCTTAATGTTATAACTCCCATATATCCACGGTCAGAGTTTCTTATCTCTTGTCCAGAACTATAGTAGTATTTAGAATCATCAAATAATTTAGCGGTAGACCAGTTGTTATATTCAATACCAGGTCCATAATCAAATAATGGTTTAGCAGTTGATCCTATCTGACGCTTAGTTTGTGTAGCGTAGTTAAATTTCATATTACCAGTTTGGTTACGTCCTGCTCCAATAGCAGTAATCTTACCTGTATGTGTTTCAACAACAGCTATACCTGCTTGAGCATCTGGGTTATCCCAATTATATGTTTCACCAGTTAGTATGTTATCAACTACTGTTTGATAATCAGGATTCATATTAGTATAGATAAGCATTGATGTAGTATGTGGATTTGCTCCATATTTTTCCATAGCTTCATCTACTACTGTATTTAAGTATGACCAATATTGTTGTGATTCTTGTTGTGGATTTAATATTCTACTAACTGGTATTCTATTAGCTATATCTCTTTCTTCTTTAGTTATATATCCATGTGTATACATTAATTGTAATACTGTTGCACGACGAGCTTCAGCTACTTCAGGATTCTTAAATGGATCGTATGTAGCAGGAGCTTGGAACATACCAATTAGTAAAGATGATTCAGCAAGATTTAATTCTTGTGCATGTTTACTAAAATATGTTAAAGCAGCTTGTTCAATACCATAAGCATTATTACCTAAGAAGTGGTTATTTAAATAGAACTCAATAATCTCTTGTTTAGAGTAGTGTTGTTCAATTTTAAATACTGCCATATAAATATCAGTAAATTTACGAGTGATACCTGCAAAACCTTTAGTTACATTTGCTTTATCAGCATTATAACTATTCTTTGCAACCTGCATTGTTAATGTTGAAGCTCCACCTGCATCACTTTGACCAAGTGCTTGTTTAATGGATGCTACTATAAATCTTGGAGCATCGAAACCATTATGTTGGAAGAATCTTGAGTCTTCTGTTGCTATTAATGCATCAACTAATTCTTCGTTTAATTGTTCATATTTAATAATCTCACGTTTTTCAGTACCAAGTTCAGCAATTTCATTACCGTACATATCAAATACTTTAGTAGTTTGAGTCATTGTTAAATTGTCTTCGTTGAATTCAGGAGCATTTTCAGCAATGTAGTTTAAGAACCATGCAACTCCACCAATTCCTGCTATAAGCACTAATAGTATTAATATAGCTAAACAGTTGAATACAATTCTAACCCATTTCTTTTTTCTTCTTTTTTCAAGTACATTAGTAATCCATATAATAAATAGAATTCCAAGTACTAATAATAATGTAAACAATAAGTTCATAAATATTAATCCCAATATTGTTAATATACCTATAAATATTGCTAATACTTTTACGTTAGTTTTAATATGAATCTTTGTATTAGCTGTATTGGAACTTTTTCTTTTTCTTGTTCTTGTTTTAGTTGTTGCCATTATTACCTCCTATGATTTTATCTATCACTTTTAAATAGTCTATTCTAGGCATATAAGATATATCAATCAAATAGCCATTCTTTTCAAAATATTCTAGTGGAATAGATTTTCTATCGCTATCTTTTAGAAATGCCATTAAATCTTTTCCCATTAATATGTAGTTTCTATCAAGACTAGTAAATCTTACTATCAAGAAACCAATACCACCATTTTCTATAATACGGTTCAAGTGTACTATTTGATGTTTATGAATATTTGATAATGGAAAAGATGTCTTACTTGTTGTTTCTTTAGCTTCAAAATCAATATACATCTTTTTATATAAACCATTATAATCTGTAGTAGATGGTTCTTTAAAATAAGCTTCTTTAATAATAATGCTATTATTTTTATAATCTACTTTAGTAACTTGAATAGGCGTAGGTTTCTTATAGATAAAAGCAATACCTTTATCTACATAATATTGATTGGTAAGATTTAAATCTTCCTCAAGACCCATACCTCTATTACCATAATTAATATAGGTTTTAGTATTACTATTTTTGATTCCTTTTGGATAGTTCAATAATATCACCTAGATACTTATACATATCTCTTATAATTATACTATATATAGCAAATTATTTCTATATAAATATTATTTTTTATAATTTAAAAAATCCAGTATTTTTTATGTTGTTATGTTTGACAAAACAACCATTTTATAAGATAATAAGAAAGTAAGGGATTGGTGATATATATGTATCAAGAACAGTTCAATTTATCTCCAAAAGATATTTTAGAAAAAGAGTTTAAAATAGACACAAGGGGATATAGACTAAAAGAAGTAGATCAATATCTTGATCTTATTATCAGTGATTATGAACAATTTTTTAAAATACTTCAAGACAAGGATAAAGAGAAAGAAGAACTACTTAATGAAATTATGTCTTTAAAACAAGAGAATAGAAATTTAAAGACTAGTCTTGAAATAGCTAAGACAGAAGAAGATGAGATGGCTAATACTAAGGGAGTATCAAATGTTGATATTATGAGAAGACTATCTCAACTTGAAAAAATTGTATATGGAAAAGATGAATAATATTTAAGGCAAACGCTATATTTTTTAATATAGAGGAAAGTCCATGCTCACAAAACCTGTGATGGTTTTAGTGTTTGTGCTAGAGGAAAAAATAACTCTAGGTAGTGAAAACTAACGGCGGCGAATTAACCTAAGTCTTCGGATATGGTTATAGTAGCCATAAAGTGTCAAAGTGACGAATTAACCGGAAACGGTGAAAGTGGAACGTGATAAACCCCACAAGTGAGAAACTCAAATTTTGGTAGAGGAGCTCTAAACTTAGAAATCGAACTAAGAAGGGACCGCAAGGTAGATAAATGTTTGCCACCTAGTAATAGGTACAGAACATGGCTTATTAAGTATTATTTATTTTTATTTTATAGAGGTGTTTATGAAAGAGCTTGGCGCATATTTAAGAGAAACAAGAATAAGCAACGGTGTGAGTATAGATGAAGCTGCACAAGATTTAAACATTGATGATTTTTTGTTAGAAAGTATAGAAGAGGGAAATACAAGATCTTTTAAAGATATTCTTGTAATGAAAGAAAAAGTAAAAGAATATACTAAATATTTAGGATTAAA
>JAEEGL013355850.1_pt1 | contig 12047 bp, 9 predicted proteins | sample 9134231 | NCBI WGS metagenome assembly JAEEGL01 (sample SAMN16246548, study PRJNA631951) | gut metagenome | biome: gut microbiome; feature: rumen; material: fiber-attached | host: Bos | place: Iran: Karaj | collected 2018-10
CAGTCGGCAAATACTTTGTTATAATTTAAAATCTTAAAAGCCTTTGAATGCCAAGAATAAGGTAGTTATTTTAGTTGTTAATTATATATTTTACATTATAAGTTATAGATTACAGTATTGTTTCACATGAAACAATAAAACTATGGTGAATTATGCATTATACAAAGGTAAAAACTATATTATCTGCTAAAAACGGGATGAATCTATACAGAGGTTGTTCCCATGGTTGTATATATTGCGATTCAAGAAGTAAAGTTTATAATATGCAACATCCGTTTGAAGATATAGAAATAAAATCAAATGCCATAGAACTATTGGAAAAATCTCTGAAAAGCAAAAGAAAAAAATGTATGATAGGTATGGGTTCGATGACAGATCCTTATATTCCTTTGGAACAAGAAATACAAAATACAAGAAAAGCTCTGGAACTGATATATAAATATGGTTTCGGAGCTACGCTTATAACAAAATCATCATCGATATTGAGAGATTTAGATATTTTAAAAGAAATAAACAGCAAAACAAAATGTGTTATTCAGATGACTTTAACGACTTTCGACGAAAAACTTTGCAAAATATTAGAACCAAATGTCAGTAGCACCAAAGAAAGATTTGAAACACTAAAAATACTCAAAGAAAACAATATTCCTGCAGTTGTATGGCTTACACCGATACTACCTTTCATAAATGATACAAAAGAGAATCTAACCGGTATATTAGATTATTGCATAAAAGCAAAAGTGTACGGAATAATCTGTTTTGGTATGGGATTAACTTTGAGAGAGGGGAACAGAGAATATTTCTATAGAAAATTAGATAAGTATTTCCCCCAATTAAAACAAAAATATATAAAAACTTACGGAACCAATTATATATTAAACAGCCCACATAATAACTATCTTATGAATATATTCTATAAAATTTGCAAACAACACGATATAATTTATGATAACAATGATATTTTTAAATATTTAAGTACTTTTGAAAGCAAAGAAATCGCAGAAGAAGTACAACCGGAATTGTTTTAATATAAAATGTTTCATGTGAAACAATAAAACTACAATGTATAATTTATAATGTACAATTTATAATTAACAACTAAAAGAACTACATTGTACTTGGCTTTCAAAGGTTTTTCAAATTTTAAATTATAACAAAGCATTTGCCGCCTGCGGTGTACATAAGGAAAAGCGAAAGCGACTGGTACATAAAGAAGGCAAATACAAAGTTATAATTTAAAAGATAAAACCGTTTAGCTTATATTTAACAGATATGTATTGCTAAATTTTTTAAAATAATATATAATTGTTTCATGTGAAACATTAGTACAAAACATTTTAAAACTAATCGAAATAATATATAATTTTCAATATAATAAATATATAATGAACATAGAATAAATCGGAGAAAAAATGTCTAATGTACTTGGAATAGGTATTCTTCTGAGTCTTCTTGAATTGATACTGTTATCTTTCATGTCTCCTAAAAAAATTGAATTAACAACCGTTGATAGTTACCTTACCGCTATAGTGTATTCGAATTACTTTTTCTTACCTTTTACGACTAAAATAAGAAAATATAAAGATATAAAAGAGGCATATATCACGAGCAGAAAAAAGCATTCAAGAGGTGGCGACTATACTGTTTATGATCTTATTTTAAAATATTCAAAAAGCTTGGTAGTTTTATTTGATGGGTATCCAAGAGAAAAAGATTTAGTGGAATATTGTGACAAGATTAATAAATTTATTGCATCCTCCGAAGATTGTGTTGTTAATGACTCCAAAACCAAAAAAGGCAAATTTGTTGCGCTGTTTATATCGATATTTGCTCCGTCAATCATATTTATGGCGGCTTTAGTAGGAAAAACCAGTCCAAAAGATGCAGAATATTTACTCTTTTTACATGGATACTCAATAGCAATTGTTATCGTTTTGCTGTTAGTGTTGTTAAGTTTAACGGTGAATCGTTATACGAATTCATCAGATGAGAAAAAAGTTATATCACAAATATATAAAATAAATAATAACGCAAATAAAACTAAAAAAAATGTAGATGTTAATTCGGAAGCACAAAGAATATATGATTCCATAATAAAATAACAAAATAATATATGATTGTTTCATGTGAAACAATTAGAAGTTAGGAGAAATTATTATGAGTAAAGTAATTGCCATTGCAAATCAAAAGGGTGGGGTAGGAAAAACTACAACTGCAATAAATCTTGCAGCAAGTTTAGCTCATTTAGGTCAGGAATGTTTGTTAATAGATATGGATCCTCAAAGTAACACCACAAGCGGTTTGGGAATAGATCAAACCGGAATTACCAAGACAATATACAACGTATTAATAGATGAAGTTGCTTTGGAAGACATTCTCAAAACCACTGAAATGGATTGGCTTGACATTGCACCGGCAAGTATTGATTTAAGCGGTGCTGAAATAGAGTTAGTTAATATGGAAAACAGAGAAAAAAGATTGAAGATGGCTTTAGAAAAATTCCAAAAAGTATATAAATATATAATAATAGATTGTCCTCCTACACTCGGCCTTCTCACAATTAATTCTTTAGTTGCTGCAGATACTGTTATAATTCCTATGAAATGCGGATTTTTTGAGTTGCAAGGGTTAGGGCAATTGTCAAAAACAATATTTACTCTAATGCAAACATACCATTTAGATTTGGAAGGTGTTCTTTTTACAATGTTTGACAGCAGAACTAAATTATCTCAACAAGTTGTAGATGAAGTCGTTAAATTTTTCGGAGATAAAGTTTACGATACAAAAATACCTAGAACCGTAAAATTAATGGAAGCACCAAGTTTCGGAAAACCGGTGATATTATATGATAAGAGCTGTAAAGGAACTGAATCATATTTAGATTTTGCCACAGAATTTTTAAAAAGACAAAATATTGTCACAAATGCAGCACACTAAAATAATATATAAAAAGAGATTGTAAAATTAATTAAAAAAGGAGATATAAAAATGTCTAAAATGAAATTAGGAAGAGGACTTGAAGCAATAATGTCACCATTGACAGCAAACCAAAACAACGATGCAGCAGAAAAGATAGAAAATATTAGCATTGATAAAATAAAACCTAACAGACATCAACCAAGAACAATTTTTAATGAAGAAAAGTTGCAAGAATTGGCAGAATCTATAAAAGATAACGGTTTAATTGAACCGATTGTTGTGGTTCGTTCGGTTGCACCGGGAGAGTATGAACTTATAGCCGGTGAAAGAAGATTGAGAGCATGTAAACTTGCCGGACTTACGGAAATAAGAGCAATAATTCAGGAAGGTGCTTCAGATAAAGATAAATTAGATCTTGCTTTAATAGAAAACATACAAAGAGAAGATTTAAACCCTATAGAAGAAGCTAAAGCGTATAAAAAATATTCGGAAGAATATAAATATACACAGGAACAAATAGCAAATATAATAAAAAAGAACAGATCCGTAATAGCAAATACCATGAGATTGCTAAATTTGCCGGAAAATATTCAAAATATGATAATAGAAGGTAAAATATCTGCCGGTCATGGCAGAATGTTGGCAAGCATAACAGATGAAAATAAGTTACAAGAGTTAGTTAACCAGATATTAAATGAAGGGTTAACAGTAAGGGATATCGAAACTAAAGTATCTCAAGAAAAAGGAAAAGTAACAAGATTTGTTGTAACAAAAAGACAGGATGCGGAAATTGTTAATTTAATAGATGAATTGCAAAGAGTTTACGGAACAAAAATTTCCATTTCGGGTAATGGTAAAAAAGGTAAAATTACATTAAATTACAGCAGCTTGGAAGAATTGGAAAGAATATCAAATATTTTGAAAAGATAGTAATTAACAATTGTGGACAATAAGGTGTATTTTTACATAATTTGTATAATATAGTTTACTTTGTGTTTTAATAAAAACAATTGAAAAATCAATATATTATAATAAATTTAAGCAAAGAAATTACAAAAAATAACAATTGTTATTAACTTGTGGATAAGTGTAAAAAATATAATCTATATGTATGTCTTATTTTAGGTATATAAATGTCAATAGAAGTAAATAATGAATTTCAGTTAGCTTTAAAAATATTGTTGCAAACAAACGATAATGTTTTTATTACCGGAAAAGCAGGAACCGGAAAAACCACATTTTTAAAATATTTTGTTTCTCAATGTAAAAAAAAGTTTGTAATATTAGCACCTACCGGAGTAGCCGCTTTGAATGCAGGCGGTGAGACGATACACTCTTTTTTTAAATTTAAAACCGATATTACAATCGACAAAGTTACTAAAAGAAAATATGGTAAAAATTCAATATATAAAAATTTAGAAACGATAGTTATAGACGAAGTTTCTATGTTAAGAGCAGATCTTTTGGATTGTGTAGATAAATTTTTAAGATTAAACGGCCCGATTCCAAAATTACCGTTCGGTGGAGTACAAATGCTTTTTATCGGTGATTTAATGCAACTTCCTCCGGTAGTTACAAAAGAAGAAGAATTTTTATTTCACAATTATTACGATAGCCCATACTTTTTCAGCGCTAAATGTATGAATGAAGTTTTTTGTCATGTGATAGAGTTTCAAAAAGTTTACAGACAAACCGACGAGAAATTCATAAATATACTCAATTCTATAAGAACAAACAATGTAGATTCGGACACAATAAATTCTTTGAACAAAAATGTAAACAAAAGATTAGAAAACAAAAAGCTTTCGGTATTATTAACGACGACAAACAAGTCTGCAGAATTTTATAATAATAAATTTTTAGGACAAATACATTGTGATCCGTACACTTTTACGGCAGAAACCGAAGACGTGGAAAATATTTCCGCATTTCCGGTAAACTATGAACTTAAACTAAAAATCGGTGCACAGGTCATGATGTTAAATAACGACAGTAAAGATAGATGGGTTAACGGTTCCATAGGTGTTATTGAAGACATCGTAAAAGATTTCTCCGATGACAAATATAAAATATACGTTAAAATGCAAAACGGTAAAACCGAAATTGTGGAACAGTACAAGTGGGAACTTTTTAAATATAAATGGAACAAAGATTTAAACATTATAGAAACAGAAAATGCCGGATCTTTTTCACAGTACCCGATGAAACTTGCATGGGCGGTAACCATACACAAGAGTCAAGGAAAGACATTTGATAATGTGTTAATAGATTTAGGATACGGAGCATTTGCCCCGGGGCAACTATATGTTGCACTCAGCAGATGTAAAGATTTGGATGGCATAAGTTTAGCAAGACCGATAAAAAAATCCGATGTTATAGTGGACGAAAAAATATCGGAGCTTTTGGAAAAAAGAGAAAGAATTAACAGCTTAACCGAAAAAAAGGTTTCGTTGTAGCAAAAAATTCGGTTTTTTGAGCATAATAATGTATAATATCAAGACGGATATTTTAATTTTAAGGTAATGATATGAAATTTTTCGGAACAGATGGTATAAGAGGGAAATCAAACGAATTCCCTTTTGACAATAATACGGTTTCTTTAATAGGTTATGTGTTAGCAGAAACTCTCGATAAAAAAGGTAACGGTGTTTTAATAGGCAGAGATACAAGAGAGTCCGGCAAAAGAATATTAAAAGCTTTGCAGGTCGGTATAAATGCTGCAGGAATAAAAGTTACGGATTTAGGTGTATTACCGACACCGGCTGTAGCGTATTTGTTAAAGAATAACAATTATCAGGCCGGTATAGTAATATCCGCATCGCATAATCCGTATTTGGATAACGGTATAAAATTTTTCAGTTCTAAAGGAAAAAAACTTCCCGATAAAGTCGAAGCAAAACTGGAAAAAAATTTAGTTAAATATATAGAAGAAAAAAAAGTATTACCTAAAAAATCGAAAATAAAAAATGTTTCAGGTAAGAATTTGGTAACACAGTACAAAAATTTCTTAATATCGTTATTGCCGAAGAATGCATTACAGGGAAAAACAATAGCGATAGATTGTGCTAACGGAGCATCTTACAAAATTGCTCCGGAAGTTTTAAAGAAATTAAAAGCAAATGTTGTGGTGATAAACAATAAACCTACAGGTAAAAATATAAACTTAAATTGCGGAGCATTGCATCCGGAAACGGTGGCAAAAGTAGTAAAGAAGAAAAAAACTTTCTGCGGGTTTGCTTTTGACGGAGATGCCGACAGAGTAATTTCCGTCGATGATAAAGGCATGGTTCGTGACGGAGATTATTTTTTAGGTGTAGTATCGAAATATTTAAAAGATAACAGCAAACTAAAAAATAATACTCTTGTTATAACGGTTATGGCAAATCTCGGTTTATTAAAAGCCGCAAAGCAGGAAAAAATAAAGGTTGTTACAAGTAAAGTCGGTGACAGGTACGTTTACGAAGATTTAATAAAACATAAAGCTATTATCGGCGGGGAACAGTCCGGGCACATTATTTTTAAGCAGTTATTAGATACCGGCGACGGAATTATAAGTGCATTACAATTGTTGAACATATTAATAAAAGAAAATAAATCTCTTTCACAGATGTGCAGTTGGATAAAAAAGTATCCGCAAGTTCTTATAAACGAAAAAGTTTTAGAAAAAATTCCGTTAGAGAAATTACCGCAAACAACAAAACTTATAAAACAGATTGAAAAAGAACTTGGAGATAACGGAAGAATTTTGGTAAGATATTCCGGAACGGAAAAATTGTTAAGGGTAATGCTCGAAGGACAAGACAAAAAAGAAATAAAAAAAATTGCACAAGATGTTATAAATGTAGCAAAAAAAGAAATAGAAAAAACAGTGAAGGGTAAAAATAGATGATAAAATTAGGTGTAAATATAGACCATATAGCAACGCTTAGACAAGCAAGAATGGAAGATTATCCCAGTCCCGTAAAAGCCGTGGCAATTTGTGAAAAGGCAGGAGCTGATTCGATAACTACACATTTAAGAGAAGACAGACGACACATTCAAGATAAAGATGTTTTCGAAATAAAAGACTGCATGAGGACAAAACTTAATTTTGAAATGGCTGCTTGTGATGAAATTGTAAATGTTGCACTAAAGTTACAACCGTATTCCGTTTGTATAGTTCCCGAAAAAAGGCAGGAAGTTACAACGGAAGGCGGACTTGACGTTGCAAGTCAAAAAGAACATTTGTCCGAAGTTGTAAAAAAATTGCAGGATAAAGGTATATTGGTTAGTATGTTTATAGATCCTGAGCCCGTACAAATAGAAGCTTGTGCATCTATTAGAGCAAATGCTATAGAAATACATACGGGAAAATATGCTAATTTGTTTAAGTTAGGCAAAAATCAAGCTTTATCGGAACTTGAAAAAATAGAAAAAGCTTCAATATTGGCAAAACAAAGCAATTTGATATTTAATGCCGGTCACGGTTTGGATTATAACAATGTTTCCGATATATGCAAAATAGAAAATCTTAACGAATTGAATATCGGTTTTTCAATTATAGCTCAGGCCGTATTCGATGGCCTTGAAAAAGCCGTAACAGATATGAAAAAAATATTATCGAAAAAATAGTCGTTAAATTTTCGGAGGTTTTATGAAAAAAATAGTTTTTTTATTGGTTGCTGTAATAGTTTCTATAAGTTTGGTAGGTTCTGTAAGTTTTGCAGCAAAAAAAAGCAAAAAAGGTTCATCGAAGAAAAAGGCCAATATTGAACAAAAAATAACCGTAAAAGACCAAATAAAAAACGATAAAGCTATAAAAATGATATTTGATGCAGTTTCAAACGGAGATTTTGAAACCACAAAAAATTTAATAGAAGACAAAAATGTTGATATAAATTCCGCTGATACAAACGGAACAACATTACTTATGAAGGCATGTTGCAATACAAATTTAGATTTGGTTAAATATTTGGTAGAGAATAAGGCAGATATAACTATTGTTGATAAACAAAATTATAATGCTTTAATGTATGCCATAGAAAAAAGCGATTTGGCTGTTGTAAGGTATTTGTTTGAAGATTCAAGTATTGATGTTGAACAATTAACAACAGATAAGTTTGGATTGTTAACTTTAGCATTAAAAAATAAAGATTTAAGAGTACTACAATATCTTGCTGAAACTCAAAGCTTTGATACAAGTTTAATTAACGATAAAGGTCAAACTTTATTAATGATTGCAGCAAAACTTGGAAATCTTGAAACCGTTAAATATTTGCTCGATAAAATGGCAGATGTAAATTTAAAAGATAATGACGGTAACAACGTTTTGATGTATGCAGTTAAAAGTGGAAATTTAGATTTAGTAGAATTTTTGGTAAATTCAGCTGTTGTTGATATAAACGAAAAAAATAATGATAATAAAACAGCTAAAGATATAGCTATAGAAAACAACCAGGTTGAAATTGCAAAATTTTTAGCTCAAAAAATTTAAAGAAATTTGCCGACATAGCTCAGTTGGTAGAGCAATCGCTTCGTAAGCGATGGGTCGTAGGTTCAAATCCTATTGTCGGCTTATTTCTTTTTTAGGATAAAAATGGTTTCAGGCATAATAAAAAAACTTTCTTCAAAATTTATTTTGTACGGATTACCGATATTCTATTTTTTGGTAGCGATAAGTTTTTATTTGGGAACGTACGATTCGGCGCAAATAAAAATAACAATAGTTCAAATAGGCGGCATGGCATTAATATGTTCATGGCTTATTTACAAGTTCGAAAGCGATTTTTTTAATAATTTCAGAAAAAATATAATTGTTTTGTTACCTATAATACTATTTTTGTTATCAGGTTTTGTATCTCTTTTACATTCCCCGTTTCAGCTGGCATCTTTAAACGAATTTTTAAGAAGATTTATCTATTGTTTTCTAGCCATAATAATAATTGACTCTTTTGATGATAAAAAAAGTTTAAAAAGAATAGTAAATTTTTTAATATTTGCTACATATCTTGTTTGCATATATGCCGTAATTCAATTTATAGATACAAGATATTTCCCCGCGCCTCCGGCAAAAGGGTTAGATCCTTTCATTTGGAGATGGGCTTTCGGTAACAGAATATTTTCTACATTCGGTAATCCGAACTTTTTCGGAGATTTTCTTGTTGTAATGAGCCCTATAGTTCTGGCGCTGTTTTTTAAGAAAAAAAGTTTTCATTTGTTGTTTCTGTGGATGCTTATAACTTTTTCAACAATATTTTCGTACTCTAAAGGAGCATGGATAGGTTTTGGTGTAGGATTTATTGCCTTTATATTTTTGTTTATAGGGTTTATATTAAACACATCAAAAAGAAAAAAAGTAATATTAATTTTATTGATGGCCTTGTTTACGATATCAGTTGTCTCCGGCGGAATATTTTTTCAACTTAAAAAAAGACCGGACAGCTCATCTTTCAGAGTATTTACTTGGCTTTCTTGTTGGGAAATGATAAACACTCATCCGATTATAGGTACAGGTATAGGAACATTTTATTTAACGTATCCGTCATACAGAAGGCCTCAAATATTTTTTATTGAAGGAATGCACAATACTGAAAGTGATCATCCGGAAAACGAATTTCTTGAAGTGTTTTACGATGAAGGTGTTATAGGTCTTAGCATATTCTTAGTGTTATTGCTTATGATTTTAACCATCGGTTTTAAAAATTTAGCATATTTAAGACGGAAAAATGCCCATAAAAGCGACATATCTTACTTGCAGTTAGGTTTTATTTCTGCATTGGTTGCACAGCTTGCACATGATTGTGTATGTGTGTCGCTAAGGTTTGTGTCTTCCGGTGTTATGTTGTGGATGTTAATAGGCTCTATAGTTGCTGTAGCATTAATTTCATTGAAAAAAGAAGATAACGAAACAAAAAACAGTGTTAATGTTCCGGTAATTCAAAATAATATTGCTGTTCCGCTAATAATAAGAAGAGTATGCCAGATTTTAGTTTTGTCAGCGACAATATATCTTATATATATTTTCTGTGGACAGTTTCAGGCAGATAAGCTGCATTCTCAGGGAATACAATTTTCTAAGGCCGGTAATTTTACACAAGCGATAGAATTGTATTCTCAAGTGATAAAGAAAAATCCTTCATTTATTATGCCGAGATATTTTAAAGCCAACAACTATAACGACAGATGGCAAAACGATGATCCCGAAAAAGCTCTTGAAGAATATAACGAAATATGGAAATTGGCACCAAACTATGTTCAATCAAAATTTTTGGCAGGTTTGGTATATGCAAAGTTGGTAAGCTATTTTAATAATCAGGTAAAACAATATGGGCAAGAAAATAATGAGCAGGAACAACAAGTTGCAGCACAAAAAAGAGATTACTGTTTAAATCAAGCGATAAAATATTATAATCAATACAAAATGATAGATCCGATATTCCCACAGGTATATTATCAATTAGCAAGTTTATATGGTCAAGCCGGCCATCCGGAGTTAGCTGAAAAAGAATATTTGGAACATCTTAATTTTCCTAATAAATTACAAGAAGCTCCTCATAATTTTCATAAAGAAAATTGGAAAGAAAGAAGAAGAAAAGAATATATGCAAACCTGTATATTGCTCGGAAATTTAGAATTTTCGATGAACAACTTAGATAATGCCGAAAAATCATACATCGAATCTTTAAAATATGTTCCTAACAACATTGAAGGATTAAAAAATTTAGCTGTAGTTTATAAGAAAAAACAAGATAAAGAAAGCTATAAAGAAGTTTATAATTTGTTAAAACAACGTTATCCCGAGGATGACAATGTTAAACAAATGAGTTCGGAAATTTAGTTTTATTAAAAAATTTTGGAGTAAGTCGTTGGAAAATATTAGAAATTTTTGTATTATCGCACATATAGATCACGGTAAAAGTACACTTGCCGATAGACTCTTGGAATATACAGGAACCATATCCAAAAGAGAAATGAAAGACCAAATTCTCGACGGTATGGAACTTGAAAGGGAAAGAGGTATCACAATAAAAGCTAAAGCCGTTAGAATGCAGTATAAAGATAAAGACGGCAAAGAGTACATTTTAAATCTTGTGGATACTCCGGGCCATGTGGATTTTACTTATGAAGTGTCACGTGCACTTGAAGCATGCGAAGGTGCTTTGCTTGTTATAGATGCGTCGCAGGGTGTTGAAGCACAAACTCTTGCAAATACCATGCTTGCAAAAAATGCAAATTTAAAGATTATTCCGGTAATAAATAAAATAGATTTGCCAACCGCCGATATAGATTCTGCTTACGAACAAATGACGGACGCATTGGAAGTGTTGGACCAACCCATACTTGCAAGTGCAAAAGAGGGTATTGGTATAAACGAAATAGTGGATTCTGTTATAGCAAATATCCCCGCACCTACAGGCAAAAAAGAAGAACCGTTATCTGCCTTGATATTCGATTCTTTTTATGATTCTTATAAAGGTGTTGTTATTATCATAAGAGTGTTCGACGGTACAATCAAAAAAGGTATGAAAGTAACTTTTATGGCTTCAGGAGCGCAATACGAAGTTCTTGAAGTAGGATATATGAAAATAAAACCTGTAGAATCGGACAGTCTTTCCGCCGGTGAAGTAGGGTTTGTTGTTGCAGGTATAAAAACGATAAAAGATGTAAAAATCGGTGACACAATAACCGAAAGTTCAAGACCTACAACTCATCCTCATGCAGGATACAAAGAAGTTAATCCGTTCGTGTTTGCAGGTCTTTATCCTTACAGCACTTCCGATTACGACAGTTTAAAAGTTGCTCTCGAAAAGTTGCAGCTTTCGGACGCTTCATTAACTTATGTACCGGAAACCTCCGTTGCTTTAGGGTTCGGTTACAGGTGTGGATTTTTAGGACACTTACATTTGGAAATTGTTAGAGAAAGGTTGGAAAGAGAGTTCGGCTTAAATCTTTTGGTTACTGCTCCGAACGTTATATATAATGTAAAAACAAAAAATCAGATGGTAACAATAGATAATCCTGCAATGTTTCCCAACAATGCTGAAATCCAGGAAATTTGGGAATCGTATGTTATGGCAACAATAGTTTCTCCTACCGAATATCTCGGCGGGTTAATGGATTTGTGTCAAAAGAAAAGAGGCAAACAAGTC
>JAEEGL013915308.1_pt1 | contig 12047 bp, 9 predicted proteins | sample 9134231 | NCBI WGS metagenome assembly JAEEGL01 (sample SAMN16246548, study PRJNA631951) | gut metagenome | biome: gut microbiome; feature: rumen; material: fiber-attached | host: Bos | place: Iran: Karaj | collected 2018-10
CAAAGTTATGAATGGCCTCTTGCAAGCAAGGCCATTCCGGCTCTGCTGTTGTGTATTCTACGTTTACTTAAAATACGGATTGCTACGCTGCAAGCAGCTCCCGCAATCCTACAAATATTCGGAATCCGCACTATCGTGCTGCTTCCTCATATTTGTTTGGTCTTCAAAGTTATGAATGGCCTCTTGCAAGCAAGGCCATTCATAACCTTGAATCCCTTATTTTAAGTATGTTTGGGACCCAGTTGATCAGTTTCAGGCGGCTTGTCTTGTCTATGGCAAGCATGCCGATCTGATAATAGCCGGCGGGAAGGAGTCCCTTCTCGATCCTCAGCTTGTAGCCTGTGAGGTCCACATTTTTCTGATCTCCAAGCCTTACCTTTATATCAGGTCTGTACCACACATATGGGTCGAAGCTGTAAACCTTGGGTCCCACGGGACCTGCGCCCGACTCAAAACGCTCAACCTGCCGCAGCAGCAATTTCTTTTCAAATAATGCGTTGTCCGAGCCTATTACAAAACTGTAGCCCTTGAGGAAATATCCATGGGCGCAGCCTGTTGCGGTCACGCCGTAGAGCCAGTTGTCCATGGTACCGTTGTACTCGCAGCCCACCCTCAGGCACTGATCCTCCCTGGCGCCGCGGATCCCCTTCTCATGGATGGTCACAGCGGAGAACGGCAGATCAGAGACCGGTGTGTAGTCCTCTCTCGGTATGATGGCAGATATGGTTTCATCCTCGGTCAGATGCGGACTGTAGAACGGATCTATATTGTACAGATGGGCGTGCCTCGTCATCAGAAGGTCTCCCTCCGCAGCAAGCCGCTCCATCTTTTTGGGATCGAGATTGTCAAGTCCCCTTGTCAGAGACTCATGATGGTAAAGATATGTATGATTGCAGCACACATTGTAGTAGCCCAGCTCATGGAAGTTGTAACAAAGATCCACGTCATTAAACGCAACCTTGAGTTCCTCACAAAAGCCTCCGACGTCGTTGAACTTCTTCCGGCTGACCAAAAGACAGGCGGCCGTCGAGCCGATTGTGTTGTGTATGCCTCTGTTATAACCAAAATAATGGTTCTTGCCATCGTGCATCTTCTGGAGCTTGTGAACGGGTCCCCTTCTTACATTGGCAATACCCGCATGCTGGATGAGATCAGAGTCCGGGTAGATAAGCTTGATGCCTACGACTCCGACATGCTTCAGCTGCGCCTGGGACAGCATCTCCCGAAGCCACCCCTCTTTGGTGCACTCTATGTCATCGTTCATGAAAAGAAGATACTCACCCGTAGAGCTCTTGGCTCCCTGGTTGCACATGGCAGAAAAATTGAAATCCTGAAGTTTGTAGATATAGTTGATCTTGGTAAGTCCGTTCTTTCTTGGCGCACGGGATGCGTAGACGCCGTACTTTACCCTGTTGGCAGCACTGCTTCCGTTGTCGACGATAACTATTTCAAATCTGATATTCTCATCGCCGCAGGTCTCAATTATGGAGCCCAGGCACTGCTGCAGAATTTCCGGGTGATCCTTGGAGGGAATTATGATGCTGACGGTTGCAGGCTTAAGAAGCATATGTCTGGACGAGTGAAAGCTCCTTCCATAGAACACTTCCTGTTCCGGGCTGCGGTGAAAGAGAACCTCCTTTATGTGACCTATCGGGAACTCCAGCCCGGTTCTTTTCCCAAAGGCATGCTCATGTATCGCGAGCATACAGAAAAGCACATCCGCTGACAAAAGAGATGCCTCAAGACCCGTCTGCTCAACAGAGCCGCGCTTTCCCGCGGTTCCCCCAAGCATTCTTACCGCGTTGTCATATTCGACAACAGAACCGTGCAGCGCAGTCGCCCTGCAGGCAAAGAAACTTCCAATATAAAAAGCATTGAGATAAGAGTCCGGAGACCAGTCCGGTTTAAAATACGGGTGAATATACTTGCCGCCCGTAGAAAGCTCATCCTCGTCTCCGTAGACAACGTTATGCTCGGGATGCGCGATAAAATACTGCTTGATGACCTCCTGGGCTCTTCTTGCGAGCTTGCCCTTAGGACTCACAAAGAGGTAAACGACGTTATCATCCCCCTTGGCATCCTGCACTTCCCATACCTTGCCGTAGGGAATCACCTTCACTGTAGGCGCAGGAAGGCTGTAGGGAACCACTTCGCCGTTCTGAGTAGTCTTGTACAGGACAGGCGGGGCAGCCTGCGCCACAGGTCCTTTTTCCGCAGTATGCTGCCACTTGTCGTAGGCAGATGACTTTACACCAAGGATCCTGTTGTATTTTGTTGTCTGCTTTTTGACCAGCGCTGTCTTGACCAGCTCTTTTAACATATCCCCTTAATCCCACTCCTCGTCTTTGTAAAACATCTCTTCGCGCTTTGCCCTGAGCTTACTTCCGATCCTGCCAAAGATATTGCCTGCCTTTGGCTTTTCCTGCTCCTCTTCACCGCCGACAGACTCAGCTACTGCATTTGCGGCATTTGCCGGCACAAGCGTTGTCAGAAGAGTTATCTCCAGATGATTCTTTTCCCTGATCCCGGCATTGCCTCCAATGCTGAACTCAATATTCGGGTCAGCAGTATTAAAGATGAAGCTGTCATCGGATATCCACTTTCCATTGACAGGATGTATTCCGATGTCGCACTTTGGATCTGAAATCTCCGTGCCGTTCCAGTTAGCCCCAAGGATCGTGACCATGCACGGAGCAAAGGCCGGATCCACTCTGACCGTCCTGCAGTCAGCAGTAACATTTATATCAAGTTTTATCTCGTTATTGTCGTCATAGATCTCTTCCGGGAAGAAGGAATCGTCCTCATTGTAGCCCTCCCCCTTGTCCAGATATATCTGAACACAGTCGTCAGGACGCGCAGCAGCTGAAGAAGCCTGAAGCTCTTTGGGCACAATTACCTTTCGTCCGATGCTCTTCCAGATCTCCACCATACTCTTTCTGTCCCCGGTGACATATCTCTGGAAGGCTATCTCCTCCTCAAGAAGTGACGCTATATCCTTTTCAGAAAGTCCAAGTTTATCGTACAGCGGACGGGCGTCATAACGCTCTCTCTTCCTGTCCTCCAGCCTGTAGCAATACATGGCACGCCACACCAGCTCCCTCACCGGAATACACTTTCCGTAGGTCCACTCATAATCTATTATAGACCAAATGGGTCCGTTGACCATAATATTCGGGAATATAAGATCGTAGTCCGAAACCGGATATTCCTCATTGTAGCTGATCCTTCTGATATATTCCCTGATGAGCGCGTTAAAGCCCTCGACGTCATCCCTGTCGATGCACTCGTCAAGAAGTGATGCAAGAGGAACGCCGTTCACAAAAGAGAATACAGCGCACCCGAGCTGCTCATCGATCTGGCAGTCGTTGATCTCAAGGTCACCTCCCTTGAACTTCTGGACAAGCCCAAGGTATGCGTCCCGAAGCCCATAGATGTGCTCTCTCGCAGCGTCTGTCAGGGGGAATTTCCTGATGATCTTCCTGCCCGTCCTGTCGATGGCTATGTCAGTCCTTATCTTGAACTCATCAACCCTGTCATTGGAATACTTGCAGTAGATCGTATCAAATCCGGGCCCTAAGATAACCTCAAAAGAGTTGGCAAACTCCTGATACATACCCTCCCTTACAAGATCCTCATAGGCGTGTTTTTCGTTAAAGAGAACCAGTCTGTCCCTGTCGTAGTTTCTTACATTGTCCTGCAGCTCACCAAACTTAGGAAAATACGAATCCGAATGAAGCAGTGTCATGAGCTTGTAGTCGGGGTAGGGATAGTAGAAGTGATACTCCTTGATCCCGCATTTGCGGAAGATGTCAATGAGACCGTTTCTTGAAAATGTCCTCGCGACACTGTCAGGAGAATACCCTTCTATACCCGAAAAATAGGTTCCGAGGTGATCTTCCGCACAGCCTGCAAGGTACTTGAGTCCAAGCCTGTTCTCGATGGCGATGACTATCCTTCCGCCCCTCTTCAAGTGGCGCTGCAGCATTTTAAGGAATTTCTCATAGGGGTTGTCCGTTCCTATATACCCCTGCGCATACTCAAATACTCCTATGAGGAATATGTAGTCAAAGTCCGAGGGAAGGTCAGGTTCGATGTCCCTGAAATTGCCCACATGAATTGTCACATTGCTGCAGTCCCGGTTTCTTGTGGCATTGATCTCAGACCTGCGCCTTGAGAGGTCACAGGCAACAACTTCCCTAGCCTTTTTGGCAAGTTCACCCGTGATGGCGCCGCACCCGGAGCCGACCTCAAGCACCTTTGCCCTTGGGTCCATCGGTATCCACTCAACTATGTTTGCCCTCTGCTCCGACAGATGGTAGAGAATCGGCCAGCTGCCTCTCTCCTCTATCACCTTGCGGTATTCTTCTTTTTTGTAGTTCTTTACAATATCAAGAAGGTCGTCCTCTATGCTTCCGTCGCTGTAGAGGTCAACCCCTGAGTAGTGTTTGAAATTAAGGCTCACAGAGCCAATCCTTATGTCTTCCATCTGTTCGTTCCTCACAGATCCACAACCTTGCAGGTGGATTCCATGTCGTAGTAGCCCACCGTATTCTTGTCGGAGACCACTGTTATGTTAAGTACATCATAAAGCCTGTGATATACCGTAAAATCATTCTGTTCAAATCCCGTAACTCCAAAGCTCAGAAGATACTCCCCGCCCTGCAGTGTCATCTTCTGGGTAAAAGATATCTCTTTCTCATCCCCTTTTTTGACAGGTTCAAGAAAAGCCTTCTCCACCATGGAATTGGTACCTGTTATCTCGATACCCATGATGTTCTTGAAAGTGAAGGCAAATATAGGCGCCGCTACATCGCGGTCAAAGCGCACTTTCATATGCACAGTAAACTCTGTGCCCTTTATGATCGAGTTTGTGCGGATGCCCTTGTTGTCCGTCACGAAGTACTCCGTGATCCTGGCCGCTCCGTTGCCGTATTCCAGGGCATCGGGATTCTCGGCTGCTGCGCTTACAGAATCCTGTGCGGAAGGTTTGCTATCATCCGCAGCCTGATCTGATCCTCTGTCTGCTCCTCCCATTGCTGCCGCGGCTGCAGCTCTGACTTCGTCGTCGTCAAGAAGGTTTGCAACATCAGCCTTGGGAAGCGGATACTGCCCTACAAGCACCTGTTTGTAGATATCGATCATCTTCTTGGGTGTTCCCTCGCCGAGAAGTACGCCCTGGTTGAGCAGCACTGCCCTGTCACAGTACTTGCTTATGCTTGACAGATCGTGTGATACAAAGAGGATGGTCTTGCCCTGTTTCTTGAACTCCTCAAACTTGTGGTAGCACTTGGCCTGGAAGAATACGTCGCCCACGGACAGTGCCTCATCGACAATAAGTATCTCCGGATCGATATTTATCGCAACCGCAAAAGCAAGCCTGACAAACATACCGCTGGAGTAGGTCTTGACCGGCTGATACACATAGTCGCCTATGTCCGCAAACTCCAGGATAGCCGACAGCCTCTTGTCGATCTCCTCCTCGGAAAAACCGATCATCATGCCGTTTAAGTAAATATTGTCAATTCCGTTGTACTCCATGTTGAAGCCTGCACCAAGCTCAAGAAGTGCCGAGATATGACCATCGACATTTACTTCTCCGGAGGTGGGCGTCAGAACGCCTGTGATTATCTTAAGGATAGTAGACTTTCCGGAGCCGTTGGTACCGATAATGCCGACCGTCTCGCCTTTTCTGACTTTGAGGCTTACGTTGTTGAGCGCCAGGTGCTCCTTGAACTTCTTCTTGCCCGCAAGGCCAAGCGAATCCCGCAGCCTGTCTATCGGCTTATCATACAATTTATAAAGTTTGGTGAGGTTCTTAACCTCAATCGCTGTATCTTTATCCATGTTAAATTCCTTGTATAAGTCCGGCTCGGCGGTCAGTATCGGCAAAATTCGCAGGTTTTGCGATTTTTAAACCACGAAGGCGAGACATTTCTCACTGGCATAATTGTTGGTGTTATGATACGGATTGCTCCGCTGCGAGCTGCCTGCGCTACCTGCTATATGTCCGGCTCGGCGGTCAGTATCGGCAAAATTCGCAAGTTTTGCGATTTTTAAACCACGGAAACGAGACCAACCAATCTCAAGTGCCTATGCACGAAGAGATTGGTGCTTTGGGCTCGGTGAAGTGTCCGGTTTAACATGAGCAAAATTGTGAATTTTGCCGACAATAACCGCCGAGCCGGACTTGTAAATATCACAAAACGTCTGCGAAGTGTGGTTTGCTGCGCTTGAAGATCAGGGCTCCGAGGCAGAACATCGCAACAACAAAGATCCAGAAATATGTGGAAGAATAGAAGTGTTCAAAGAACCAGGTGTCTCCGTAAATAGCGTTTCTGAATCCCTCCACAATATAGGTCATGGGATTTAGTTTGATGATCCACTTGTAGTCGTCCGGCACGATATCAATATTCCACAGGATAGGCGTTGCCCACTGAAAGAGCTGCAGACCGATGGATATTATCTGCAGAAGATCCCTGAAAAATACCACGATCGCGCAGGTGGCATAGCTGATCGACAGAACAAGTATGAACTCACATCCCACATAGTAGATGATCTGAAGCCAGTATATGTTGGGATAATATTCGTAAATGCACGCAATGACCATGAGCACCCCGATAAAGAAGAGGTGGATGAACATGGCTGCGATGATCTTGATAATGGGAAGTATACTGATCTTGAAAAGAACCTTTTTTACCAGATAGTTGTACTCAAGAAGGGACGTTGTTCCATTGGTGAGTGCCTCTGAAAAGAAGAACCACGGCACAAGTCCCGCAGTAAGAAACAGGACGTATGGAACCTCCACACCTCCCGAAACCGCCTGCGCCCTTGACTGGAAGACCATGTCAAAGACAATATAGTACATACAAACAGTGACCACCGGCTGAGCCAGTGCCCACACTATACCCATATAGGATCCCGCATATCTCTTCTTGAAGTCATTGACAGAGAGTCTCTTTATCAGCTTTCTCGAGTGAAAGAGTTCAACCGGAAGCACGAGAAGCCTGTCATACCACACAAATACCAGGATGCAGCTTATGCCTATGAGAAGGCATCCGCAGATTTTCTTGAGCATCTCCGTGTGGGGATCCGCCAACGGGTTATTATGAAAGATTAAAAGAAGCGCCAGTATGAGCGCAAACACATAAAAAAGAGAAAGTCCTATGTGCTTAGGAGTTTTTGCCTTACCGCTCATTTATACTCCCTGATTCCTCTCCATTTTGTATCCTTGTCCGACAGATTAAGCTCTACGCCCTCCTGAAGCGGCCACTCAATTCCAATGTCGGGATCGTTCCAGATGAGTCCTCCCTCATCTTCAGGATGGTAAAAATCCGTACACTTATATGCAAATTCCGCATAATCAGAAAGTACAAGAAATCCGTGGGCAAAGCCCTCCGGAATATAAAACTGTTTCTTGTTCTCTGCAGAAAGGACAACCCCGAACCACTTACCAAAGGTTGCGGAATCCCTCCTCAGATCCACAGCCACATCAAAAACCTCGCCGTTTATACAGCGCACAAGCTTGGCCTGCGGAAAGTTCTTCTGGAAATGAAGCCCCCTAAGCACTCCCTTTTTGCTGGCAGACTGGTTGTCCTGCACGAACTCTCTGTCTATGCCCGCCTGCGCGAAGTCGTTCTTATTGTAAGTCTCCATAAAGTAGCCTCTGGCATCGCCAAAGACCGTGGGGGTAATCACTTTTATACCCTCAATATCACATGTTTCCACAGAAATCTTTCCCATTTTTTCACTCCAAATATATTTTTATTTATTGTAAATCTCCAACCGGTGTTCCGCCTATCGTCTCTCCGGCAGGGATGTACTGACCAAAGCCTCCGGGCGGTGTCTCAGGTATACTGGTTAAATAGCCCGAAGAATCGGTAGCCGCAGCTGGTTCTGAGCCTGGTTCGGAATTTGGATTTATCAGCTGTCCCACAACAGCCATTCCTGTGCCCGGCCCATCTTCGCTGTCAGCAGTTGCCGCGTCCTGCGCGCCCGACATATCCGCCCCGGCATTCTGAGTTTCTCCGGAGGCAGGAGCATCTTTAACATAGTCTGATATGCTCTCTGAAGAATCCTTTGCAGCTTCTTCGGAAGTCTTTCTCTGTATGACCACTACCGAAGGCACCTGCTCGGTCTCATCAAAAAAGTTCTCATCAAGCATGAAAGCTCCCAGATCATTGCCTATCTGGTCCCCATATGAAGGCGCATCGCCATAAGAATCACCGGACGTATCTTCATCCGCTGCTTCCTGCGTGGTCTGCTGCTTTTTTCCAATGCCGAGAAGATCATTTATCTGCCTTGCATTGGTAGCATAGACAATAACCAGCACCAGAATAAAGGCGCTGAAAATTGTCAGAACCGCCAAACGAAATACTCTTTTATCCATTATTAAAGTCCGTTCGCAACTTCTACCAAATATTTGCCATAGTCTGTTTTCATTAGAGGCTCAGCAAGTTTAAGCAGCTGATCCTTGTCAATAAATCCGCGCTTGTAGGCTATCTCCTCAATGCAGGAGATGTAGAGCCCCTGCCTCTTCTGGAATGCGCATACGAAATCTGACGCGTCAAGAAGCGAGTCATGGCTTCCGGTATCGAGCCAGGCAAAGCCTCGTCCCATGGTCTCAACCATGAGTTCTCCGCGGCTTAAATACTCGTTGTTTATACTTGTGATCTCGATCTCGCCTCTGGCTGAAGGCTTGACGTTTGCAGCAATCTCAACAACCTTGTTGTCGTAGAAATAAAGCCCCGGAACCGCGTAGTTGCTCTTGGGATGCTCGGGCTTCTCCTCGATGCTGATGGCCTTGCCGTTTTCGTCAAACTCAACAACACCGTAGGCTCTGGGATCCCTTACATAGTAGCCAAAAATCGTTGCGCCCTTCTGCCTTGCGGAAACCTCCCGAAGCAGTTTGGAAAAGCTCTGACCATAAAAGATATTGTCGCCAAGAACCAGTGCTACTGAGTCACTTCCGATGAAATCCGCTCCGATTATGAACGCGTCGGCAAGTCCCCTTGGCTGCTCCTGCACAGCATATTTAAACTCCATACCAAGCTGTTCACCGCTTCCAAAGAGCTCCTCAAACATCGGAAGATCTCTTGGTGTCGAGATGATAAGGACCTCTCTTATCCCCGCCAGCATCAGAGTTGACAGAGGATAATAGATCATCGGCTTGTCATATACAGGCATCATCTGCTTGGATATGGCTCTTGTAAGAGGATAAAGACGTGTTCCGGAACCGCCGGCAAGTATTATACCCTTCATGCGAAATTCTCCTTTCGTAACTGCATCAATGCGCTAAACCAAAGTTGGTTACCGAATTATCTGTTTGAATACATCTTCTCGTAGTACTTCTCATAATCACCGCTTGTTACATGATCCATCCACTCCTGGTTCTCAAAGTACCACTTGATGGTCTTCTTGATTCCATCCTTGAACATTGTCTCAGGCTCCCAGCCGATCTCAGCCTTGATCTTGTCAGGTGCAATAGCATAGCGTCTGTCATGTCCCTTCCTGTCTGTCACATAGGTGATCAGATCATAGGTAAGGTGCTCCTTCCTCGGATCGGAATCATCAAGTTCCTCCCTGAGTGTATCTATTATGGTCTTAACGATCTCAATGTTTTGCTTCTCATTGTGTCCGCCGACATTGTAGGTCTCAAACAGGCGTCCCTTCTCCTGTACCATGTCGATCGCCTTGGCGTGATCCTCTACATAGAGCCAGTCGCGCACGTTCTTGCCGTCGCCGTAGACGGGAAGCTTCTTGCCCTCAAGAGCATTGTGAATAATAAGGGGAATGAGCTTCTCAGGGAACTGGTAAGGTCCGTAGTTGTTGGAGCAGTTGGTAATGTTGGCCGGGAACTTGTAGGTATCCATATAAGCCTTTACCAGCATATCCGAGCTCGCCTTGCTTGCTGAATACGGGCTGTGAGGCGAGTATGGGGTTGTCTCATAGAAGAAAGCGTTCGGATCCTCATCAAGAGAACCGTATACCTCGTCAGTTGATACGTGAAGGAACTTCTTGCCCTCCTTGTAAGTGCCGTCCTCATTCTCCCATGCCTTGCGTGCAGCGTTGAGCATCGTCGCAGTTCCGAGAACGTTGGTCTTTACAAAGACCTCAGGGTTGGTGATGGATCTGTCAACATGGCTCTCAGCCGCAAAGTGAACAACCCTGTCTATATCATTCTCAGCAAAGATCTTATCAATTGCCTCGCGGTCACAGATGTCAGCCCTTATAAAGGTGTAGTTGTCACGCCCTTCAACATCGCGCAGGTTCTCAAGATTGCCCGCGTATGTCAGCACGTCCACATTGATGATGCGAATGTCGTTGTCATACTTTTTAAACATGTAGTTGATGTAATTTGAGCCGATAAATCCTGCTCCGCCTGTTACAAGATAAGTTCTCATATATTGTTCTCCTATTATAAAATATTAATGATTACACTTCCCAAAAGACATACAGACAAATGCGCATTTTGCAATTGCGCATTCTTCTGTATCATAGCATTATATCACATAATGCCTGCAAGTGGAAACAGGTCTTAATCGCCATATATGACGGACACTGAATTCAGTCGGAAAAGACCTGCTGCAGACCTGTTTACAAACTCCTCACTGTTTTCACCAAGCCCCATTCCGTACATCGCTGCGGATAATCTGCACTCCGGCACTCTCACAACAGCGTCACTTCCATCGCGCGCAAGTTCAAGGCTCGCTATCACAAGTTCCCTCGCCTGGTAGGATTCAGGGATGGTTCCGTCTTTGAATTCACTTGCAATGCTGTGCGAGAGGCTGCTCCGGATCTCGTCCGTCACAGCAGGATACATAAATACAAGCGCTATAAGTCCAACCGCCATGGCCGCGCCTGCGGATAATACACTCTTTTCCGCAAGCAGTCCTCTCACCCACTGGGCAAATACAGCCACCAAAAGCACATACGAGAGCTTGGCAACAACCTCATAGGATGAGCGCATGCGCATGGCGAGACCTCCAATATTATCTACTCCGTTGGCATAAGCCAGCGGGAACATGGTAAAAAACCTCAAAAGACATGTACCCACAAGGACAACGGCCAGCATTACCAATGGCGCCTTTGTTTCTATAACATCCGTTTCCATAACAACACATATGAAAAAGACAAGAATCAATGCAGCATAGAACACCATGCTCGAAAGCAGGATCTTATCATCTGACAGGCAGCAGAAAAGTGTGTTCTTAAGTCCGACATGTAAAGGCGCAACCTCATTGTCAAGTCTGTTAAAATTCCCCGGCGCAACCGCGTTTATCAAAGCACCTGCAAGGCCGCCCGCAAATGGCATTATCGCTGCCTTTTTCTCCTTCACTGCAGGGAAACTCATGATCAGAATCGCAAGCAGCCATCCCACATTGGACGCCGTGACATTGAGTGCCCCTCCGCTTGCGAAAAAGGCGAAGATCATTCCAAGATACGCATATCTCATCCTGCCGCTTCTTATATAGCTAATGCTGAGAGACGCAGCTATGAATGAAAGTGTAAGCTCCACAAGGAAGTTTAGCGTACCCGTATACCACAGAAAGATCTCTTTGCCGGCAGAGGTGCCCGCCATCCCAAATAATGTCACGCATACAGCAAAAAATATCCCGAGCGCCGCTCTAATATCTCTTACAATAAGCCTGATGAGATTGAAGAGTGAGGCGCAGAACGCTGCAAATATCAGTATCATGTACACGTGAAGCAGAGGAAGCCCGCCTCTTGTATATACTATAAGCGCGCTCATAATATAGTTAAAAAGAAAAGTCCCCTGATTGGTGTTGTAGTATTCCGCCATTCTGTGGGCTGCTCCGATATAAATGTTCCCGTAGTCAAGGATGAGGTCCCTCGCTCCGCCCTCAAAACTGAAATCATCCTTGCACAGATAAGTATATCCGCAACTTCTTATAACCGGAAAGACAACTATAATTATTCCAAGTGTAAACAGAATTATCAGAGCCCACTTCTTTATCAGATTGTAAAACTTATTCATAACAATTCACCTGTAGCACAGTTTTAAGCCATTATACTACATCTTGTATTAA
>JAEEGL014643768.1_pt1 | contig 12047 bp, 16 predicted proteins | sample 9134231 | NCBI WGS metagenome assembly JAEEGL01 (sample SAMN16246548, study PRJNA631951) | gut metagenome | biome: gut microbiome; feature: rumen; material: fiber-attached | host: Bos | place: Iran: Karaj | collected 2018-10
ATATCAGATTCTTGAATCTGATACAGATTTGAGCAGCAATGGAACAAATCATAAAATGATATTCCATGAACTCGCTGCACTTCTTGCCTACAACACATCCGATGTTGTAAACCTGAAGAATCTGTTCCACGACAAGAACTATCTTGCTACCTTCAAGCTGAAAAAGCAGATGTTACTTGACTATCCTGAACTTGTATTTGACCAAATAGTTGAACCTTATACAGAAACTGCAAAGCAGTCTCAAAGAGTATGGGACCCTAATAAGGGTGAATATGTAACTAAGATGGTCGATGTTCAGGTCAAGAAGACAAGAAAGCTTTATAAGCCTGATAAGAGAATTGAAAAGATGAAGCGTAATCGTCATACCATCAATTCTACATCAGCAAGACTCGCTGCAAGTTGTCTTTGTCCTTACGGAAGCCTAAAGGATGATGCTGTTGTATCGTTCATGTACCCTTCTGAGAAGAAATCCAAGGAACTTGGCATTCCAAGACTCAATATCCTTGATGAAACTGAAAAGTTCATTGAGGAACGTATGAGACCTAAGGTTCATAACCAAGAGGGTATGGATATTATCAACGGACTTAATGAGATGATTCGAATGTATCGAAGCATCGAAGGAAAAGACTTCAACTCTAGTCACGGTGAGGACGACCCATACGCTGAAATCTACAATCTAAAGAGTTTTGCAGAGAAAATCAACGTCCCTTATATGGACGAAAATGGTGAAGCATCAGACTGCTACGTTACGTTCTCTACAGGCGGTATTCATGGCGCTCAGTATAACAAAGAACGTTATATGGCTGATGTCGCTGATTTCAACCGCAGAATGGACGTTGTAAACAGAGTTATACAGCAGTATGGCTCAGCATCTAACCTTCTCATCTACTATGACGAGAAAGGCAAGGCTAAGAAGCGTAAGACATTCACTCTTGATGGTGACCCTAACGAGTACGTTGTAGGCGACTACATTCCTAGCACAACAACCATTAAGGTTGCTCAGGCAGGCAATGCAAAATTCAAGCGTGAATATGAAGCAGCTAAACCACCTCAGTTGTTCCCTGAGAACAACAAAGGAATCCGCTCTTTGTCTAAGAAGTACACTATTACTTCATTTGGTAATTCAAACCACGAAGACTTTACGTCTTACTATCCATCTATGCTGATTAACATGTCAGCCTTTTGGAACGATGGTCTTGGATATGACCGTTATGAAGAAATCTTCGGCAACAAAGAGAAATTTGGTAAGCTGATGAAAGACAAGTCCATTCCTGAAGACCAAAGAGCAATCTATGGTGTCATGAGAAATGGTACAAAGCTGATTCTTAACTCTGCATCAGGCGCAGCCGATGTTGAGTACAATACACCTATCAGAATGAACAACCGAATCATCGCTATGCGAATCATCGGTCAGCTGTTCACTTGGCGTATTGGACAGGCTCAGTCTCTTGAAGGTGCTAGAGTACCTTCTACGAACACTGATGGTCTTTACACATTCTTCGATGAAGAACTTAACAATAAGACACTTGAACGTGAAGCAAAAGCAATTCACGTAGGTATTGAACCTGAACCAATCTTTATCGTATCTAAGGATGCGAATAATAGATGGGAAGGTGAAGTTAAGGCTCATACAGGTAATACCTTTGAGGATGTAAAGATTATCGCAGCAAGTGGTGGTACACTCGCTTGTATGGATGGTCCTAACACCGCCAAATCTCTTGCTCACCCTGCAATCCTCGATTGGGGTCTTGCAGAATTCCTTAAGTGGAAAGCACTTATGGGAAAGATGGACGGATTTGACATGAACGCAGGTAAGGCACTCCTTGAGATGTCCTCTGCAGTGTTCACTGACAAAGTTCATCTGCTCAGAATGTTCCAAAATGTTGTAGCATCAAACCCTAATAATGGAACATACAACTTTGCATCCAAGACACCACTTGTTATCAATAATGGTGTTGGCTTGAATGAAAACGTAATCGAGCCTATCACTATGCAGCACTACAGCAGAATCTTCTACGTTGACCCTAACAAGGTTCCTGCAGAACATAAAGATGACATTGTTTATATCGCTGCTGCTTATATCAGAGAAGACAAGAACGACGCAAGTCCTCTTGCAATCAAAGTCATCAGAGACCTCAACAACAATGCTGAGGTACTACTTAAGGGTAAAGCAAAGCTTAAGAAGCTTAACGGTATCGAAACTACAACTCCTTGCATTATCTGCAATGAAGACCTTTCTGTTACCGATAAGATTGATTACAGTTGGCTTGACCTTGACTACTACAACGTTCAGCTAAAGAGCGTTTACGCTAAGAATTGGCAGAACTACATCGTAGGCGAAGAAATCGTAGAGGATGACGATGATGATTCAGCAGGAGATGATTTCGTATAATGAGTAAATCAAATGCTGAAATGATTGAAAATGATATAGAGACATACTTCACCAAGCAGGTAAAGCTTGGTGGAGGTCTATGTTTCAAATTCACATCACCCTCCAACCGAGGCGTTCCTGATAGAGTAGTCATTATGAATGGTCATACTGTGTTCGTAGAACTCAAAAGACCTGGCGGTAAGCCTAGAAAACTGCAAGATATTATCCTTAAAAGGATAATCAAGCATGGCGGCGATGCTCGTGTGATAGACACTAAAGAACAAGTAGACGACTTTATAAGGAGTCTATCTTGATTTAATAAAGCGGGCTGTCTTGAAATACAGGCAGTCCGATTATTATTTATTTTTTTAAACATTAACTTAGAATACTACGCTGTTTTTCAATTATCTACGATAATTCGGTCTCAGCGTTGACATAATTAAGAGGAGTAATTATGAACCTACAATTAGCACAGATATTTGGCTTACACCAATATCAGATTGATATGGTCGATTTTGTAAATCGAACGCCAAGGTGCGGTCTATTCCTTCAGATGGGACTTGGCAAGAGCCGCATAGCCCTTGCAGCTATTGCGGAATCCAATCCACCATATCATGTACTGATTATAGCACCGAAAAATATTGCTCGTTCTTCTTGGATTGAGGAAATCAACAAGATTGGTCTTAAAATCCGATGGAAATCCCTAATCATCAACGAACGAGGCAAGAAATTAAGTAAAGCCAAACGTGAAGCGTTATACGAGGAAGCAAAAACGGCTCCTCCAACACTTTATTTCGTCAACAGAGAACTTGTTGTCGATATGGTTAACTATTTCGGTGATGAATGGTGTTTCCCATTCATAATAATTGATGAACTTCAATCGTTCAAAAATTATTCAAGTAAAAGATTTAAAGCCCTTAAACAAATCTTGCCTTATACGTCAAGATTTATCGGGCTTACGGGTACTCCTGCTCCAAACGGTCTGATGGATTTATGGTCTCAGATTTACCTTATGGATGGCGGAGAAAGACTTGGAATCAATATTACCCGATATAGAGAAACTTATTTCAACCCAGGCATCATGATGAACGGTTATCCCGTTACGTGGTTCCCAAAGAGCGGTGCAAGATTTCAGATTTACGACAAAATCAAAGATATCGTCGTATCTATGGATAACCACATGCTGACGTTACCTCAGGTAACTTACAACAACATCTATGCCTATATGGAAGAAGCTGAAATGGCTCAATACAAAGCATTTGTGCGTGATAGCGTTCTTGAAGTTGAAGGCGCAGAAGACGGTGCAGTCGTTGCCTGCAACCCTGCCGTACTTCAATCTAAGCTGTCTCAGATGGCTTCGGGTAACTTATATATTGATGAAAATCACAATTACGTTACCATTCACAGAGCAAAGCTTGAACAACTTCATTACATCTACGACAATGAACCATCACCACTGCTTGTGGCATATTACTTCAAGACTGATGTAATTGCCATTACGGAAGAATTTCCTGACGCAGTTGTATTTGATGGTTCTCCTGAGATGAAAAATGATTGGAATGCAGGTAAGATTCGTATGCTTCTTATTCAGCCTGCATCTGCAGGATTTGGTCTGAATTTCCAAGAAGGCGGTCATGTACTCATTTGGTACACACCAACATGGAATCTTGAAGGATATCTTCAGACAAATGCTCGTCTTTACAGACAGGGTCAGAAAGAAAATGTTGTGATTCACCACATTTTGACTAAAGATACCGTTGATGAAAAAGTCATAAAAGCATTAGAGAACAAAGATTGTTCTCAGCAAGCACTACTTGATGCAGTAAAATTTGCGGTAGATATTGCAAATTCATAACAATCAAATTTTAAAGGCTCACCTGAAACACGGTGAGTCTTTTATATTGCAACTAATAACAAAAATGCAAGCACATAAAAATAGACAATAACTTGTATATTTTTACGTGAGGACATTACCTAGTGTATACAAAAGGAGATTATACACACATGAGCTTAACAACACTGATAATTATAGCAGTCATATGTTTCGTAATAACCATTATATTTTATGCAAATGATGTTGAGTTATTTGCTCGCATCATGTTAATACCAACTGCGATTGCAGTTGTGATGATACTTGCAATACTATTTGCAGGTAAAACCACCGTGAATGATTCAGAAACCAAAGAATTCAATATCGAAGATATGTATTATGACGATAGTGGCTATTTAACAAAACTCATAGACGATAAAGGAAATGAACATCTTATTCGTGAATTTAAAGGGTGTGATACAATCCGAACAGTTTCTATTACAGAAGATAATAAGATATCATATACAGAAAAGACAGAAAATATCACAATCAAATTTCTTTTCGTCTATGCTAATATGGAACGAGTTATATGTGAAACCAAATTACCTAAAGATACATATTATGACTATGTGTACGGTAAAGACTCAAACATTGTTCCTGCCAAATAACCAAAACATTAAAGACTCACCTGAAATATGGTGGGTCTTTCTGTATTTATTAGCAAATTCAACAACTACAGAAAGAGAGGTATCAAAATGAGTCCAAACATATTTGATATATTGATTTATGCATGTATCGCACTTCAAATATTTTTTATGACAATTGGCATAGTAGCAAAATATGCTGATAGCGGTAATAGAAATACAGGTTTGATACCAATGCTAATAGGAACCGCATTTGCATTCACTGCTATTGGTATGGCGTTTTATATGAGTATATACGCAACCAATGCCAAACATAATCTTATCGTACAAGATACTCAAATCGAAACAATTAACATTGCTAATTTGAGTTATGAAGATGGCAGATTAAATGGTGTAATTGATGACAAAGGTCAATATCATAGAATATATGAATCTGACCAAGATTATGATAAAGATACATGTACAATAAGAGCAGCAAATGTATCAATATCCAATAACAATGATAAGCCATCATACAATATAATTACAGAAAAAGGTAAAGCAAGATTCGGCATTATTGCAGGTGACGTAACAAGAATCACTTATAACATTGAACTGCCTGAAAAACTTTATTACGATTACAAATATTCAACAAAACTTGATGGCATTAAAACAGTTGAAAATGCGAGCAAATAAAAGCAGATAAAATCGCTTATATGCTTTTATGTGAACACGTCTTTGACTATCACCACAAGTAACCAAACATCAATTAAGAAAGGAAGTAACCAATGAAAGTTACAAAGATTTCAGGAGCAAATGAAGGTTGCAGTTGCATCAATTGCAAAACAAGAGATGCCGATATAACCGTCATTCTTGGAGAATCAACCAAAACCAAAAATGTATCAATGATGCAAATAAACTTATGTAATGAGTGTGGTTGGGATTTAAGTGAAATCCTCAATGAAACTGCATATACATCATTCAAGGAATCTAGTAGATAAGGAGGTATCTCATGCAAAACAATATTGATATGACAAGTAGCCATAGTGAAAAAGAAATCTATGACGGCTGCATCGAGCTGATGCAAAGTCTCACACGTCAATTTCACGAATGGCTTGACTATATGGGTATAGACACCTCAAATCTACCTGATGAGGAACAATTCTGTGCAAATTTTTATCCAACTGAGATTGTCGAAACTCTGTTGCTAAGAGTCACTTCACACTCAGGTGGGACATCTTGCAGAATGAAATGTAACGAACTTGGTATCAAAGACTACTCTGATGAAGTTTCGTTTGATTTCTCAGAATTTGACAAGGAGGATGAATAATGGCTGAAGAATTCAACACATTCATGGCAGGAAATGAAGAAATTTCCTACGACAAAGTAAAAACCTGTATAGGTAATGTTGATACCTATGGCAACCCTAAGTATGAATTGACATTAGAAAATGGCAGAACAGTCAAACTTGCAGGCGTTCAGGCATTTGCATTTGACCGTACAAGAGTAAGAGGTTATTAAAATGAGCGAAGAATACAAACCCTATGAATGCTATTTAGATGCTGAACCAAAAGAATTGCTACCACTCGTCGAAGAACAGCTTGTAAAATCAAAAGATTTTGCAAAAGAAATTCGCAGATATCTTTTCGAAATCGAAAAGACAAGACCTTTAACTGACGAAGAAAAAGCATTCTATGAGCAAACCATAGAAATTCATCATAAAGGTGTTGATGCAGGTCTTATGGTTCAGGCAATGATTGAAAGGACTAATCATGCAGAACAACGAAGTAAAGAAAGTAAAAATTGATTTTTATGATGGTATAAATACCATCTGTCCGTTCGTATGTCCAACATGTAATCAGCCCACGTTAATGACAAAATGTCCTAACTGTGGTCAGCTTCTTGAGTTTCCAAAAATGGATGCGGGCGGATATACGGTATCTACCAATAATTTGAAAGGAAAAACACTCAATGGGCGTTAAAGAAACAAATTACCGTCAGACAGAAGGTCAGTATTACCCTAAGCCTATGGCTTATCTGTATAACTGCCCTGACATCAGTACAGAACATTGGCACTTACATTGCAAGGATTTATCATATCCAAACGATGCAATCGATATGCTCAGAAACGGCACAATTCCAGGCAAATACCTCGTTCTTAACAGGAGAGGTGGAGATGCAGCCTGTGTGATGAGCGATACTCCTATGGAGAAATACACAAATCAGGCGTTCATTGATAACGCTTATGGAGATATTCTCATTGTTGGACTCGGCATTGGAATGCTTCTTCCACCACTCATCGATAAGACAATGGATTGTTACGATGAAGACTTCAATATGATTCCTGAAAGATGCATCAAATCAGTGACAATCGTTGAAAAAGACAAAGAACTTATAGATATCATGAAACCACTCATCGAAGAATATACTTTCGACGAATGTGGCTTCGATAAGTTTGAAATCATCAACGATGATGCGTATACATACGCAAAGAATCATACTGACAAGCATTATGATTGGGTCTATATCGACATTTGGGACGATTATATCGGATATGAACAGTATCTAAGAGATTATGAAGAACTCTTAGAGCCATATCGTAAAATTGCAGACCATGTTGATGCATGGGGTTATCAAAATGCTCTTGACGGTAGAGATGAAGTTCCTACCGAACAAGCTGAATACAGTAAGTACATGGCAAATCTTCTCAGACATTACAGAATGTTCGGTATGATAAGCAACGAGACATTTGATAATGTAATGGAATACGCAGAGCAATGCGGCTAGGAGGAAAATAACATGGAAATGTCATTTATCGACGGATTCTTATCCGATTATGATGACTCAGGTATTTGGATTGAGAAAGCCGAAAAAGACGCTACTGCAATCCAAATTGATTACTTAGATAAAGAACACACAAGAGGAAATATTCATTCAGGAAGAATAAAAGATGTTGTGTTCTTTAACTCGAACGATAACAGTTCATATATCAAAGAAATAGAACGCATCAAGAACGAAGGTTATGATGCCACAGGAGAATTTATTCTTGACGGCTCTATTGCTTACATAGGTATGAACTACGAACTTGAAGAAATCGAAGATGCAAGTCTTTCGTTCACAAATGTGTATTTTTGTTAGAAAGGAAACAAAATCATGGAAGAAATCAAAACAATGGGTTGCAGAACAACTCCTAACGTAGATTATCGTCTTATTGCAGCTAACAGAGGATTCTCTATTGGCTGTCTCATGGCTCATTTCAAGAGAGAAACAGTAGATACTACAGCTGAGCCTATGAAGTATCTGTATCTCTACCTCGGTCTTGCAAGACACACTGAAACAGGCGAAACAATGGTTGTTTATAAGCCTGCTTATGAAACAGAGTGCGTCGAAAACGTAAACTACGTTGTAAGACATGCAGCCATGTTCTTCTCAGAAGTTGACCATGAGAAGTACCCCGATATCAAGGAGCAGTACAGATTCTATCCTGTGCATAACTAATAGAGGCTTGATATGCAGGTAAACGTAACTATGGAACTAGATTCCTTACAGGCATTTGACATGTTATTGCAAACGTTAAACGTCAGTCTTGATGACGAACCACCTAAATTTTCTGTGAATGACTTAGGTGAAATCGTTTGTGATAAAGATGATAGAGGAGAACTATATTTAGCACTATATCATCTAAGTACAAAGCTTTGTCCAAACACAGAGTTTAGGCATCTCTTTGACAATCCAAATAAACTAATGTGTCAGTTATATAAAGAAAGTGAAGCAAAATACAATGAGTAAAACAAAAGCTATTACACCTGAAAATATGAAGTCCCTTGCGGTTGAGCTTATGGACTATTTTCAGAAAGAAGATTTATGGTATGAAACTATAATTTACGTTGCAGGAGAGCGTTATTTCTCAGACGGTTGGAACGCTGAGAAGGAACATAACGCAAAGCGCTGCACTACTGCAAATGGAACAGTTTACTTCGTAAAAGAAAACATCGATGTGAAGGATTATATCGAGTATAGTAATCCTGATACCATCACACTCACATTTGAGGGTCCACTTTATGCAGTAATTGACAACAATCTTGATTTTGTATTTGACCTCGATAAGAAGTTCCTTGACAAGTATGGCTTATACTTTGAACTTGGATATCAGTGGTCAATGTCAGCTTATGAAGCTTAAAAACTAAATTCGTATAAGGAGAAAATCAATATGAGCGAAATTAACGCTATTGCTATTTCAGGAACACAACCACTTGATATTGAAAACTATTTCAGTATCAACTTTAACAGTCTTAATGACTCTATCAACAAGCTTGGTGACAGAAGCACTGAGCTTACAGATGATGACAAGAAACTTGCCATCGAAATCATCGACACATGGAATACCAATGTAATCGAGACTCTCAATACAAAGATTAGCGAAGTCAGAGAGTTCTGCAACAGTTTTGACTTATCGGTATCTGACATCAGTTTAAGCGATGAGGAAATCGAAGCTTTGGCTCATCATCTTGGATTTGATAAAGAGTATGATGATTACAAGGCTGCTTGGTCTAAATTCTTTGACCTTAGAGCTGAAAGAGACCATATTGATGAGAAATACAGCAATATTGAACTCTCAGCCAAGAACAGAGAACTTTTAGGTCATTACTCTGCAGAAAAATATGAAAACAAAGTAGCGCTTTCAAAATCACGCCGTGAGTGCAATAAAATCACAACAGACCTCTTTACAAAAATGTCAAAGACATCTGAAGTAAAGAAGTTCCTCAAGAAAGGACGTGAGTTCTTAAGTCAGGCTAATAACTTGAAGAAAGCTGCTGTCGATAAGGCAAATATGGCAAGAGTCAATGTTGCAATCGACAATATCAATGTGAGAGATGCGCTCTTTGACCTCATTCAGTTCTCATTTTAATCTTATAACAGTAGAAAGGAAAATCATAAATGGGTTCTTATAATCAGATGGCTAGATTGAATGTTGAATCGAAAGATTCAGCATTTGTCACCAAATTTAAGATAAATATTGAAATGGCTGAAATGCTTGGGTCATACAACACTCAGCCTAAAAAGAGACAACAGATTATTCAGGCTGTCATCAGAGACATTCAGGTAGCAAAAGACAAGAAATTGGCTACTGTTGACAATTATGGCTATATTGTGTTTGAAAATACAGCTTACAATCCTGAAACAGGCGTGCTGATTTTCAGCTACAATAATCGTAATGCATATTATTACAATGAAGATGATATCAAAGATTACAGATTTGTATTTACAAAGCCTGTTGTGAAACTCACTGAGGATGAAATCTATAAGATGAATACAAATCCGTCAGTTCCTGTTATCTCTAAAGGTACAAAAAGACAGTTTTACAATTGGTATGGACCTAAGACTGAGAAATTCACAATCAAAAGGTACTATGATGCTGTTGCATCTCTTAGCTATCATCATCTTGACAAGAAAGGTGAGTATGATGGTGAGCTTACTGAAGAACAGTTCAATCTTATCAATAACACACCAAAAATCATGTATCTTCTCATACCTGTCATGATTGGCGTAAAACCTCATACAGTTATCGATAAGTTCATGGGTATTTTTGGACATTCACAATATGATGATGTCTATGCTAAGAAGTTTGTTCGTGTGCTCAAGTATGCTCAGATTCAGGAAGAATCATCTACACCTATCATGCCTAAGAATGAGAGAAACGAACAGGAAAACATCACAAAATCTCTCAACAGCTTACGTGATGGGTACATGAGTATGCTTCAGATGTTCGATACAAGTATGAGGCATCGCACAGAGTTCAGACCAACATACAGTTACAACCTCAGTTATGACAATACCAAAGAGGTTGAAGATTATGGTTATTTGTCATATAAAGATGATAGATATAATTTCGGAGATGGTCGCAGCTGCAACATCATATCACTTAACAAAGTTAAGGTTCCCACAAACGAAAGCTTGCTAAAACTCAAAGAAATCCTTGACGAAATGGATTTCAAAAATAATGTATCTTGGACAACAAGAGAAGGTGTGTTAGCAATTCTTGAAGCCTTAATGGAAGCTAACGTTGAGTATGATGAAATTGAGTTTGAACCTGTGAACAATATGCCAAAATATCCATACAACGAATTTGATGTTGAATGGTTATACATGAATCCTGATGTAGACACAAGTGATATGAATTACAAATTCAAGCGTGAATACAGTGAAAGTTCATATCTTGTTGGTATGGGTTATAAGAAAGACCTTATGACAATCTACAATCTCCTTGTAGAAATTGCATCAAGAAACAGTTATTTAAGAGATTTGATATATGAGACAGAACTGATTGTCAAAGGATTCAGACCTGAGTTCAAACTTGATTGTGAAGTATACAAAAACACTTATGAAAAAGCTGTCACAGATGATGAAATCTTAAAAGCAATGAAAATCATTACTGATTTATCATCTGAATTCTATGGAGAAGTTTGGGCGAACATTGGACCTGTCCTCACGGATTCTAATCAGCTCACACTATGTAATATGATAAAGAAATATGATTACAAGGCTGATAAAGAAGGATGGATGTTCCCTAGAATCACATTTGATATCTCAAATGAAGAAAGATTCGAAGAATTCAGAAGATACATAAAGGCTTGGAGTCTTCATACTATATATGACCGTGAGAACTTAAGAGATGTTTATATGCCAAATGTTGATGAAAAAGATAGGCTAAGACTTATCACTTATGTTCTCATTCGTGCAGTTTATGGAACTGAGAATTTTTGTCCTTCACCAAAGACATCAACCGATGGTTTTGTTACAATCGAAAGAATGTCTCACTCTGATGTGATTGATACTGATTTCAATGAGATTGGTGAATAACCATTAACTTTCAAGCGTGTCCGATAGAATCGTTAATTGTCGCTTGCGGCGTTTAACAATGGTAATTGTTAACAGAAAAACGGTTTTATCGGGCATTGCCCTGGAGGTGAATTTTAATGGCTAAATATCTTGAAAAAGAAAGAATATTGAAACAACTTGAAGATGACAGAAAAAATGTAGAGATTGCAGGCAATCCAATCATTAACTTCTTTCGGAATGAATATGAGTTTCTGAGCAATATGTATGAATCTCCTATTCAGTACGGTGGATTTACATACAGAAACGCTGAAGCAGCTTTTCAGGCACAGAAAACTATAGTTCATGATGCACTTTTTGAAAACATGATTGGCATTGCAGCCAAGAAACATGGTCGTAAAGTGGC
>JAEEGL014683154.1_pt1 | contig 12047 bp, 7 predicted proteins | sample 9134231 | NCBI WGS metagenome assembly JAEEGL01 (sample SAMN16246548, study PRJNA631951) | gut metagenome | biome: gut microbiome; feature: rumen; material: fiber-attached | host: Bos | place: Iran: Karaj | collected 2018-10
CACAAACACCAGAAGAATTTTATCAAGGAAATAGTGATTTAACAAAACGAATAGTTGATTTAATTAAAAGTAAAAATATTCCACTTTTAATTACTTCAAGTATTCAAGCAGAACTTGATAATGATTATGGCAAAAGTAAAAAAATTGCTGAAGAATATATTCAAGGCAATTTAAAGAAATACTATATTTATCGTTTGCACAATGTGTTTGGCAAATGGTGTAGGCCTAATTATAATTCAGTAGTTGCTACTTTTTGTTACAATATTGCTAATGATTTAGATATAACAATTAATGATAAAACTAAGAAACTGGAATTAATCTATATTGATGATATTGTTGAAGAGTTTATTAATGTAATGAGTGGTAATAAACCTGATGAAGTGGAAAATGGATATTGCTATATTAATCCGAGATATAAAGTCTCTTTGGGATATATTGCAAAGATGTTATATGAATTCAAAGATAGTATGGATTCTATATATGTTCCAAGGACAGGGAATGATTTTATAAAGAAATTGTATTCAACATATATTAGTTATGTACCTCTTGAAAAAACATATGTAAGTGCTAAGAAAAATGTTGATGAACGTGGTTCATTTACTGAACTTGTTAGAACAAAAGATTCTGGACAATTCTCAGTATCATTTTCCAAACCAGGAATTGTACGAGGGAATCACTATCATCATACAAAATTAGAAAGATTTATTGTCATTAAAGGAAAAGCTAAAATAAGTTTTAGTAGTGTAATAAACGACAATAAATATTCATTTATTGTAGATGATAAAGATATTAAAATAGTTACTATTCCCGTTGGATATACTCATAATATTGAAAATATAGGAGATGGAGAAATGATTCTTGCTATTTGGTGCAATGAATTATTTGATCCGAATCATCCAGATACATATTTTAGAAAGGTAGAAGAATAAAGACTTTAATGTCTTTTTTTTCGTCATTTTATTTGAGGTTTATGTAAATAAATGATATTATAATTATAGTTATGTAATTAAGGAGCGGAACATGAAAAAATTAAAAGTTATGGTTGTTGTAGGTACAAGACCTGAAATAATTAGATTATCAGAAGTAATAAAAGCAATTGATAAGTATTTTGAACTTGTCTTAGTTCATACTGGACAAAATTATGATTATACATTGAATCAAGTTTTCTTTGATGAATTTAAATTAAGAAAACCAGATTATTATTTAGATTCTCCAGGTAAGCACTTGGGAGAAACTGTAGGTAATATTATTGCTAAAAGTTATGAAGTAATAGAAAAAGAAAAACCAGATGCATTGTTAGTATTGGGTGACACTAATAGTTGTCTTGCTGCATATTCTGCAAAGAGACTTAAAGTGCCTATTTTTCACATGGAAGCTGGTAATCGTTGTTTTGATTTTAATGTTCCTGAAGAAATTAATCGTAGAGTAGTAGATCATGTTAGCGATGTAAATCTTGCTTATACTGAAAACGCAAGACGTTATTTAATAAATGAAGGAATCAAAAATGACTTTTTATATGTTACAGGTTCACCAATGACTGAGGTATTAGAAAAAAATATGGAATCTATTGATGGCTCTGATATACTAGAAAAGTTAAATTTAAAAGAAAAAGATTATTTTGTCGTTTCCGCACATAGAGAAGAAAATATTGATATTGAAAAGAACTTTGAAGAATTAGTAAATAGCCTTAATAAAGTAGCTGAAAAATATGGTAAAAAGATTATTTTTTCAACACATCCAAGAACCGCTAAAAAAATTAAAGAAAAGAATATTAAATTCAACGACTTAATTGTTAATATGGAACCAATGGGATTCTTTGAATATGTTAAACTTCAAAAACATGCATATTGTGTTTTATCTGATAGTGGAACAATCCCAGAAGAAGCTGCAGTATTAAATTTTCCTGGCGTTTCAATGAGAAATTCTACTGAAAGGCCAGAAGCGTTAGATGCTGGGAGCATCGTTTTAGGAAGTGTTAAAGAAAGAGATCTATTAAACGCTATTGAATTAGCGGTTAATTCTCATGTAGATGGAAGAATTAATCCAGTAAAAGATTATAGAGATACTAATGTATCATTAAAAGTAGTAAATATAATTCAGAGTTACTACAATATAATAAACGAAAGAGTTTGGAAAAAGTAACACAAATGATGTATTAAAGGAACATAAGGTGTTAATATAATTTTGGTGTTTTAACATAGTACTTCTTACGAATGTATAGTGTTAGGACATCATAGATATAATAATGATTAGTGAAGATCGTTTAATTATGTGACATTTTGCAGATAATAGCAAATTAATTGTCATATTTGAAAATCATTATTATGTGAAAGGATGATAGAATGACAAAGGTAAGTATAATTTCACCAGTTTATAATGTGGAAAAATACATTAGTAATTTAATAAAGTCTATAAAGAATCAAACATTTAAAGATTTTGAATTGATTTTGGTGGATGATGGTTCTACAGACAATTCTATTAAAATTGCAGAAATTGAGTTAAAAGAAACAAATATAAATTATAGAATTATTTCAAAAAAGAATAATGGTCAATCATCGGCTAGAAATGAAGGCATTAATAATGCAAAGTATGAATACGTTTGCGTCGTAGATTCTGATGATACAATACAGCCAAAATATATAGAAAATTTGTTAGATGCTATAATTAAATCTAATTCTGATGTTGCGTTTTGTGATTTAAATTGGGTAACAGCTGATAAATTATTTGAAATTTCCGATGATGATTTAATATATGATGTTAAAAGTGGGAAAGAATTTTTCTATGATTTTTTTATGCACAACGTTGAAATTGGTCCGGTTTCACTTTTAATTAAGAGAGAATTATTAGAAAAAATGAATATACAATATAATGAAAGATCAAGGTACAGCGAAGAGTTTACTTATATATGCAAACTTTTACATGATGCAAAGAATGTTGTTCATGTAAAGCAAAAGTTATATAATTATTGTCTTAGATCTGGTTCCGTAAGTACAGGTGCCGACATTGATAAAGTATTAAATGGCTATAATGAAATAATTAGAAACAATATCAAGTATGAAAAATGCAATTGTAGTTATTGTGAATCTTATATGAAATATGCAATGCCAAGATGGATATTGGCGACAGCTCGATTTATGGCGAAGAATATGAAATATTGTGATTACAAAGAATTGTTAAGAAAATTAGAATATAAAAAGAATATTCGAGAATTATATAGTTTTCCCAAATTTTCCATCAAGGTTGCAGCCTTGTTTTTAAACACGTCACTGTTCATCACATATCAGATTTTTAGAAGAGTGGGTGTTAGATAATGAAAGTATTATATATAAGTAATTACGTTGACAAAAATTATTTTGACAAAATATTTAATAATGCCGAGGAAAAGCCAATTCAATCAATTCAAAAGTTTAATGAAATGTTCACTGAAGGCTTGATTAAGCAAAGTGATGTGGATGAGGTTGATGTAATTAGTACAGCGCCGGTAAATAGAAAAATATCGAGAAAATATTTTTGGAAAGGGGAAAAGAAGTTACAGAGCGGAATATCATTCTCTTATGTGCCATTTATTAATATTAAAATATTAAAGCAAATTGTATTGTTTTTGTGTAGTTTTTTCATGGCATTATCATGGTGTATTAAAAATATAAAAAAAGAAAAAGTATTAGTTTTTGATGGTTTTTTTCCAATTGTTTCTACGACATTTGTCTTGTGGTGCTCTTTTTTTAATATCATGGTGATTGGATTATATACAGATGTGCCAAAATGCATGAATCATAATATTAAGAAACAAAACTTGTTTCATAAGCTTACTAAATTCATTGTTAACATTGGTGATTATATTAATAGAAATTTGAGCGATGCATATATTTTATTAACCGAGGAAATGAATAGTGTTATAAATAATAAAGCAAAACCATTCATTATCATGGAGGGTATGGTCGATTTAAAAACGTTATCAAGTGTGAAATCAAAATCACGTAAAGTTATAATGTATGCTGGTGGATTGTATGAAACTTATGGTGTTAAAACGCTAATTGAGGCATTTAACAAGTGGAATAATGAAAATTATGAATTGTGGTTATGTGGCGATGGAGATTTGGTGGACTACATCAAAAGTTATAATAATAATCACATTAAATTTTTTGGTTCATTACCCAATAAGAAAGTTGTAGAAATGGAAAAAAAAGCAAGCTTATTGGTTAATCCTAGATTTACTAATGGGGAGTATACTAAATATTCATTTCCGTCAAAAACGCTGGAATATATGTTGTCAGGTACCCCAGTTTTAACTACAAGACTATCTGGTATACCAAGTGAATATGATAATTATATTAATTATATAGATGATGAATCTGTTGATGGCATTTACAAATGCTTATGTGATTTATTAGATAAAGATAATGAAAAAGCATTGAGTGAAAAGGCTTCAAAAGCAAAGGCATTTGTTTCAAAAAAGAAAAATAATGTTGCACAATTAAAACGAATAGTTAGCTTTGTAAAAAAAATAATGAATCAAAAAAAAGTAAAAGATTATGTTGTACTTTTAGAAAAAATATCATTAATTGTAATAACGGTGACTTCTATATTGCCCAATCTATCTAATAGATATGTTTTTGGCCTCTTCATGTTATTGTGGATTATTAGTTCAATACCAACTCTGATTAATAGTAATTATGCGATAGTTAAAAATACTAAGGTTTTTATTGCTTCGGCGATTCTTATGGGCGCTTTGCTTATTATTAATTATTTTTTCGGTAGATATAATTTGTTGTTTTCTTACCTGTTTTCAAATATAAGATTACTATGTATTATTGTGGTAGGATTGTTTTATGCAGTTTATGAGGAAAATAGAAAGAAAATTGCAAGATCATTCTATATTATAATAATTGTTGTTATGTGTTATTCTTGCTTAAAAACAGGAATATATAATATAATGTATTACAATGTTTCACGTATGCTTTCAACGGGAATTAGTCAAACTGGATATCGATTTACAGGTATAATTGGATTGGGAAGTTATCATTATATATATGGCATCATTTATCCCATATTTATTTTCATGATATATATTATTGAAAAGTTGAAAAAGAAAAAATATGGTTTTAATTTTTGGGTGGTTCTTATAACTTTTACAATATCTCTTTTTTGTTTGATTAAAGCTGAGTTTATGTATTCATATATATTGTTAGTTGTCGCTATTTTATTGTATATTTTTAAGATCAATAATGTAAAGCGAATAGTAGTATGCCTTTTGGGGATGATTTTGATATTGTGTGTAATTAGAATGCCACTAGCCAATTTTCTAGACACGTGTGCAAATAAAATTAATAGTCCAAATATTCAATTGAGATTCAAAGATGTTGCTAGCATGTTAAGGGGAAACGTTGATGATACAACAGACGTAAAAGCAAGACTCGAAAATTATTATACATCAATCAATACATTTACTAATGAACCAATTATAGGTGTTGGATATAATAAAGATGATAATAGAATCGGGTCACATTCAACACTTTTAGATGTATTGGCAAAATTTGGAATTATAGGTGGAATAGTATTCATAACATTAATTATGTCCTCAATAGTGTGCATATATAGAAAAATTGGAGTAGAATATAAAGATATTGTGTTTTATTGTTCGACGATTTTCTTGTTGTTTATGTTAATTAATAACGCACTATTAGTTCCAATATTTTACTTTTTCTATATTGTTGTACCATTTATTTCGTACTATTTGGAGGTTAAAAATGAGAGTTTTATGGGTCGTTAATACATTGTTTCCCTTCCCAGCAAAAAAAATAGGAGTTAACTATTCTTTTTTTGGCGGGTGGATGATAGGACTTATGAATACAATAATTAAATATAATAATATTGAACTGGCAGTTGCAACAACGTATAACGGAAAAGAAATATTGCAATATGATGATTATAAAGTAAAATATTATCTTATACCATATAAAGACAATTGTTCATACGATAAAAAAAGCGAAATTTATTGGAAAAAGCTTGTTAATGATTTTAAGCCAGATATTGTGCATCTCCATGGAACAGAGTTTGCGCATGGATTAGCATTATTGAATGCATGTCCTAATATAATATCGGTTGTTTCGGTTCAAGGATTAATATCTCAATGCGGAGAATTATATCTTTCTGGAATTACAAAGAAGGATATTATCAGGAACATTACACTGCGTGATATTATAAAACGTGATAGTATGTATAATACAAAGAATAAATTTCTAAAACGCGGGGAATATGAAAGAGAAATACTGCAAAAAGCTAATTATATTATAGGCAGAACTTCATGGGATTATTCTAAAATATCTTCAATTACTAATTCTAAGAAATACTATGCATGCAACGAGTCGTTACGAGATAGTTTTTATAATCAAAAATGGAATTATAGCATTGTTAAAAAGAATACTATTTTTGTTTCGCAAGCATCATACCCAATAAAAGGATTTCATTATATGATAAGAGCTTTATCTATAGTTGTAAAAAAATATCCAGATATAAAAGTATTTGTAGCTGGTAATAACGTAATAGATCGCTCAAGTTTAAAAAAGAAAATAAAGATTAATGGTTATGGGAAATATATAATCAAATTGATGAAAAAAACTGGGGTTTATAATAATGTAGAGTTTATAGGTTTAAAAAGTGAAAAAGAAATAATTGATTGCATGCTACATTGTAATTTATTTGTTCAATCGTCTGTTCTAGAAAATAGTCCTAATTCTTTGGGTGAAGCAATGATAATTGGGATGCCAATAGTAGCAAGTGACGTTGGCGGAACAAAAGATATGCTAATCGATGAAAAAGAAGGGCTATTGTATGATTTTTCAAATGCAAATGAATTAGCAAATAAAATTATTAGAATATTGGATAATCCTCACAAGTCAATTGAGATGGGTAATAATGCCCAAATACATGCAAAAGAAACTCATAATAGGGAGAAAAATGCAAAGAGGATGCTTGAAATTTACAAAGAAGTATTAAGCAAATAGTTTGGAGGAAAAATGAAAATAACATTTATTTCAAATTATCTAAATCATCATCAATTGCCTTTTTGTCTCGAAATGTTAAAAAAAACTGATATTGACTTTATATTTATTGCTACAGAAAAAGTTGGAGAAGAGAGAATAAAACTTGGCTATGAAGACATGGATAGCAAATACAGTTTTGTTATAAAAGCATATGAAAATGACAATGACGTTTCTAAAACAATATTAGATAGTGATATCGTAATTATAGGTAGTGCTCACGATAAATATATTAAGCAAAGATTAAAGGAAAACAAACTTGTTTTTAGATATTCAGAAAGAATATATAAAAAGTGTTTTGACTTTAGAACGTGGTTATCTATAATAAAAAATTACACATTTAAAGAAAAAAAAGTATATCTTTTATGTTCAAGTGCATATGCAGCATATGATTATAATCTATCTTTAGCATATCGTAATAGAACATTTAAATGGGGATATTTTCCAAAGGTTATTGAATATAATTTTGATGACATTACAAAATCTAAAGATAATAAAATCCCCAATCTTTTATGGGTTGGAAGATTTTTAGATTGGAAACATCCTGAAAAGGCGGTTGTAGTAGCTCAACGATTAAAAGAAAAAGGGATTCTATTTTCACTTAAAATGGTTGGAGTAGGCAATCAATATGATTACGTTAGTAGTCTTATAGAAAAGTATGAATTAAAAGATTGCGTTGAATTAGTGGGCTCTATTCCTAACGAAGATGTTCGTAAATATATGGAAAGAGCAAATATATTCCTATTCACTAGCGATTATAACGAGGGGTGGGGTGCCGTTCTTAATGAAGCCATGAATAGTGGTTGTTCTATTGTTGCTAGTTGTGCAATTGGATCAGTCCCATTCTTGTTGAAAAATGGTTATAATGGAATTATATATAACAATGAAGATAATAATGATTTATGCGACAAAGTAGAACATTTAATTCTGGATAGAAAAATGCAAAATAGACTTGGTAAAAATGCATATAATACCATAATTAATACATGGAACGCTAAAAATGCAGTAGATAAATTTTTAAAACTTGTATACAAAATTGAAAACAATATGACGGATTATGAAAAAGATGGGCCTTGTTCAGTTGCTCTTCCAATTTCAAATAAAAAAATGTATAATCATTTGATAAGGAGTATAGATGACGAAGAATCTAATCAAAAAACTGACTAATTCTAAAATTGCTAAGAACTCTGCTTGGATGATAACTGAAACAATCATTCAAATGATTGTTTCTTTGATTGTAAACAAGATTGTAGCTAAATATTTAGGAGTGTCAAATTATGGAATCATTAATTACGGTTTGTCATTTTTGAATTTCTTTAATGGAATATGTACACTTGGCTTAGGCACAATCGCAATTAAATATTTAGTAAATGATGATAAAAATCAAGGGAATATTGTAGGAACATGTATTTTCATGCGAATAATATCAAGTGTTGCATCTATAATATTAATTGCAGCAATGGTATTCATATTAAAACATAATGAACCTACAATTATTTATGTTGCTGTTATTCAATCATTATCACTAATTTTTGACGCCTTTAATTCTATTAGTTGGTGGTTTCAATATAAGTTACAATCTAAATTTGCTGTTCTTGCAACGTTTATTGCATATTTATCGACTGCTGGATATAAGATCCTTTTGGTTACATGTAAGAAGAATGTAATATGGTTTGCAATGTCAAATATTATTTTATCTTCGCTAGTGGCATTAACATTATATATACTATACAAAAGGAATAATGGACAGAAATTGTCTTTTTCATGGAATCGAGGGAAATTACTAATAGGTGAAAGTTATCATTTTATTCTATCAAGTTTAATGGTAGCGATTTATTCACAAACTGATAAAATGATGATTGGTAGTTTACTTACTGAAGATATGTCAAACGTTGGATTATATTCAGTTAGTGTTACAATAATGCAACTATGGGCGTTCCTGCCAACTGCTATTATTAATTCATTTAAACCTGCATTACTTGAAATAAAAAAGAATTCAAAAGAGAGGTTCTTAAGGAAACTAAAGCAATTGTATGCTATTATCATATGGTTGAGTTTAGCATATACGCTATTTGTATTTGTATTTGGCAAATATATTATATTAATCCTATATAATAATGATTATTTAGGAAGTTTGACATCCTTGAGATTAGTTATTTTTGGTGTGATGTTTTCTTTTGTTGGTGTTGTTAGGGAATTTTGGCTTGTTTGTGAAGGAAAACAAAAGTATGCAAAATATTTTGCATTATTTGGAGCGATTGGTAATGTGGCATTAAATTTTTTACTTATACCTAGATATGGTATCAACGGAGCTGCTATTGCAACGGTATGTACACAAATATTAACAGCAATCTTAATTCCTTTATTATTCAAAGATACACGTGAAGCAGTTAAACACTTCTTATGTGGGCTTTTACTTAAATTTGATTAGGGATAGTGTTATGGAAAAAAATGTATTAGATAAATTAAGGAAAACTGAAATAGAGATGTTAAAGTGCATTGATAGAATATGTAAAAAAAATAATATTAATTATTTTATAATCTATGGGACACTTTTAGGTGGAATTAGGCATAAAGGATTTATCCCGTGGGATGATGACATAGATATTGCGATGCCGAGAGCCGACTATGAAAAGTTTATAAAAATAGCAGATAGTGAATTGGACGATAATTACAAATTAGATTATTTTACAACAAATAAAAAGTATTATCTGCCATTTGCTAAAGTAAGAAATATAAATACTGTTTTTGCGGAAGAATCATTAGTTAACTATAATGGGGAAAAAGGAGTTTTCATTGATATTTTTCCTTTTGATAATATGAAATCAAATAATAGAGGGAAATTATATTTTCTTAAAAGCCGTATAGTTAATGTTTTATACTCAATGTTAATTTATAAGTCTTTAAAGTTGAAACAACCTAAAAAAATACAAATAATATCGTGTTTTTTTACGAACACATTTATTAATAAGCTAATTAAGCTTATATCAAAAGGTCCTAAGAATGGTGGGTATTTAAATTTCTATTCTCCGTTTGGGGAGAGGTATTGTTTAATCTATGATAAAAAAGATGTTTTTCCTTTAAAAGAAATACCTTTTGATTCTTTTATAGTTAAAGCACCAAGTAATTCTGAGAAGATATTGACACAATTATATGGCAATAATTTCATGGAACTTCCTCCAGTTGAAGAGAGAACTACTCACAATCCTCTTTATATTAAATTTGAAGATGGAAAAGTTTATAATTTTCAAGATAAATAAAAAAAGTATCTAACAATTAGATACTTTTTTTATTTAATTTGATATACTTATTAGAGTAGGAGGAAGATATGAATTATAACGATGATAATTTTAATAATAATGGTTCAAATAGTAATGATAATAATTTGAACAATTATAATGATAATTCTATTTATAATGGTTATAACGATTACCGCACTAATACCGGTAATAATTTGAATTATAAGTATGATAACAGCTATAATGATGTATATAATAATGATTATAACAATAATTATCCTCCTGTGAATGACGATTACATTCCACCGAAGAGTGGAATGAGAAAAGTAATGAGGATAATATCCATAGTGATGTTATCATTGGTAGTAATATATATTATATTGATGATATTATCTTATTTAAAATTGATAAGATTGCCGTGGATAGATTATCCTGAAGTATTAAATCTATCACAAAGTGAAGTAGCATTAAAACAAAAAGGAACTTATCAATTATCATCTGATGTTTATCCTAGTCAGGTACCATATGGAAGAGTTTTGTATTCAAGTAGTGATCCAACAGTAGTAGAAGTAAATGAACTAACTGGTTATATTACTGCAAAAAGAAATGGTGTTGCTACTGTTACAGCAAAACTTGAAGAATATGGAGATATTCTTGACACTTGTGATGTTGTAGTATCTGATAATAATGTCTTTATTGAAAAAATAATTATAAATAATCAAAATATAAATCTTGTTGTTGGTAAAGAACATACAATGAGTTATAGTTATGAACCAAATAATGCGTCAGTACATAGTTTTGTCTTCTCATCAAGTAATGAAAGTGTTGCTAGAGTAAGTGATACTGGTGTAATAACTGCTGCAGGCGAAGGATCAGCAAGTATTATAATTACAGATAAAGCTTCTGGTGTATCAGCATCACAAATAGTAAACGTTTATAATAGTCAAAAGATTGAAGATGTTGATGTATCACAATCAAAGGCATCATTAGTTGTAGGGGGAACTGTTCAATTAAGTGCAATAGTTGAACCTGAAACGGCAATCCAAGATATTACATGGTCAAGTGTTGATCCTAAAATAGCAACAGTAACATCAACCGGTTTAGTAACTGGTGTTAACTATGGTTCTACAAAGATAATTGCGACAGCGATTGATGGCACCAATGCAGTTGTTGATGTTAATGTTCAAGAAGGAAAAATCAAAGTAGATAGTGTTTCTATTTCTCAAAAAGAAATAACAATTAATGTTGGTGCAACAAAGACTATAAAAGCAAATATAAAACCCTCATCAGCTACTAATCAAGCAGTTACATGGACTAGTAATTTTCCAAATGTCGTTAGTGTAAGTGCAAATGGTACTATTAAGGGTGTTAGTTCAGGTGTAGCAACAGTTAGTGTTAAAACAGCAGATGGTGGTCATACAGCACATCTTATGGTAACTGTTAAGAAAGTAGAAGTTATAAAAGAAAACGATATTAAATTGATTGTTCCAAGTGGTGCTTTATACGTTGGGAAATCAGTAACTGTAAAAGGTGAAGTTTTACCAGCAAATGCAACATATAAAGACTTAACTTGGACATCAAGTGATAATAATGTTGCAACAGTATCCAAAGGAACAATATATGGTAAGGGAGAGGGAGTAGCAATAATTAAAGTTACTTCACATAATGGCATATCAAAATCTCTTACTGTAAAAGTAGATACGATTAAGGTAAGAGGACTTTCATTATCAGATTCTAATAGAAAGATTAACATTGGCGAAGAATATAC
>JAEEGL015588760.1_pt1 | contig 12047 bp, 10 predicted proteins | sample 9134231 | NCBI WGS metagenome assembly JAEEGL01 (sample SAMN16246548, study PRJNA631951) | gut metagenome | biome: gut microbiome; feature: rumen; material: fiber-attached | host: Bos | place: Iran: Karaj | collected 2018-10
CATGAAACGGTTACCTACCAGGGTGCAGATGTTACCTATGGCGACATCTATTGGGCTGACTATGCCAACAATGATAAGAAGAGCCCGGTGACCACCTCACATGCACTTTATGCCTTGGAAGTTAGTTGTTCCATGCTTTAACGCTTCCCTTGCAAATGTTTCTGGAATGACTGTAGTACTTTCGATCTGCATGTGACTATCAATAAATCCTGGCACGATAGTCTTTCCAGCCATATCAATTTCTTTATTTCCCCTGTAATTTCCAATACCAGCAAAGCTTCCATGGTGAATTGCAATATCACCCTGCAGGAATCTGTTAGTGAATACGTCTAAATATGTAGCATTTTTCAAGACCAGTTGCGCAGGGATATCCCCTGCTGAAACACTCAAAAAAACCTCATATTCTTCTCTGGACATATTCTTCTGCTGATAATACATATGAAATCCTCTTATAAACTATTTAACAGCTGCAATTTCACTCTCAAGCCAATCCACTACTTCATCCAAGCCTTCACCAGTCTTACCACTCACAAAGAAAATCTTTGCATTTGGATTAAGTTTTAGGATTCGCTCTGTAACTTTCTCTTTGCTGAAATCAAAATACTCTAGAGTATCTACTTTATTAATAAGGACAACATCGCTTATTTCGAACATCAAAGGATATTTTAAGGGCTTATCATCCCCCTCAGGGACTGAAAGCAACATCATATTTTTATTGGCACCCACATCAAATTCTGCAGGACACACCAGATTGCCGATATTCTCAAGAATCAACAAATCAAAATCCTTGGTATCATATTCCATCAGAGCTCGACTAGTCATATCCGCATCAATATGGCAAAGCCCCATATTATGAATTTGAATAGACTGAACCCCAGTGGCATCTGCAACACGCTGAGCATCTATACTGGTTTCGATGTCCACATCCATTTCGCCTATTTTATATTTATCCTTCATTCTATTTATTATAGCTGAAAGTGTGGTAGTTTTTCCTGAACCCGGACCAGACATTACATTTATAAAAAAAGTGCCCTGTGCTTTCATCTGCTCTCTAATGGCAGCAGCTGCTGCATCATTTTCAGCAAATACACTTTCCCCTATTTCTATTACTTTTACTTCACTCATTATTTATACTCCTAACTTACAACACCCCAATGAGTTTTTTTCATTATACCTATAAAGTAAAAAAAAGCCAACGAATTATTCGCTGGCATTACTTTCGGGGAGTGCGACCAAAGTTGCCCTTGGTCGCTGAGTTATGAAAAATTTGGTATTAGCTTTTCGCTAGTACGTTAAGTAATATAACACGGTAAAATTGTTTCCGCAAGAACTTTTTCACATTTTTTTCACATTTTTTTATTTTTTTAATTTACTAGCAAATTATACGCCACAACTGTGTATCAATGTATATCAAATCCTCATTTTACAGCTTTTGTGCAGATACACAAAACATCTTATCTGGGATATAAAACTCATCTTTTTCGATAAAAATTCGACTGCCAAAATCTTTATCAATAGCAATTCTATCAAAGCCAATACTCTTTAAAATTTCTCCGTCCCATTCGGGTCTATCCAACATACTGATTGTAAGCATATGGTAAATATGATGGCATTCATCCTTTAGTGCATCATCTATCTTGCTGTGAGCCAAATTCTCAGGACTCTTAAGATTATGGGCACCCTTCGCATATTCTGCGTCAAAATTGATTAATACTCCACCAGTTTTTAGAACGCGGTGCCATTCTCCATATGCTTCAACAGGATGTGGAAGAGTCCATGTAAGATTCCTGGTAATAACCACATCAAAACTCTCATCCTTAAAATCAGGCTTCTCTGCGTCTCCTAACAGGCATCTTACCTGTGTATCATTTAGCTTATACAAACCAATCATCTCATTGGCTTTTTCAATCATTTCAGGTGTCAAATCAATTCCTGTAACTTTATGTCCTTCTTTTCCAAGAAGCACTTCAAAGAATCCAGCACCACATCCAACGTCAAGAATATTCAAAGTTCTTCCACCAGGAATTAACCGCTTTATCTCGCCTAACCACCTGGAAGCCTTTTCACTTTCTATCTCGTCACGTCTCAAATCGAAAAATGAATCAGCCCTTTTGGTCCAATAGCACTCAACCTTATCTTTGATATCTTCCGCCTCATCTTCAAAGGCGATATACTTCAACTCACCCATTTATTATTCCTAACTAACTCTGTTCCCAGAGATTTATCACAATGATTTAACAAATCTAACCATAAACAATGGTGTAGATTTATAATTTATCTTTTCTTTTTCTGAATATAGAATACTTCCCACATCCTCCACAGTCTCTACATTGCCTTCGTTTAAGGTTTGTAAGTATTCCTTATCCCACTGAGGACGTATTCTGACAGTAGACGGCAATTGCGCTGCTATTTCATCCATCTTGTCAAAATTCTCTCCGATATTGTAGTCTTCAAGTCCTTCAGAAGCCACATTAGCTCTATCCTGTTGGAACTCAGCCTTTTTCTCCTCATCCACCAAAAAGGCATACCAATTGGCATCAAAGGTAAGCATTAGTCCACCGGATTTAAGAACACGTACCCATTCTGCATAAGCCTCTTCTGGAAACTGAATATTCCACATCAAGTTTCTAGAGAATACTACATCAAAGCTACTTTTGTCAAATGGAAGCTTCATAGCGTCCCCCTGAACAAAGGAAATCTTATCTGCAAGAGCACCTGCGTTTTCCTTTGCCTGCTGGATCATAGTCTCGGCAAAATCAATTGCAGTCACCTGATATCCAGCCTCTGCTAGAATAATAGAAATAAAACCAGGTCCTGCCCCAACATCTAACACACTGATAGTCTCTGGTAATCTGTCAGGAAATTGTGCCTTTATCTGTGAATCTAAAAAAGACGTCCAATTATTTCGTTGGACGCCTGATAGTTCCTCTTTATTTACTTCTGAATAACCCTTAGCTCTTTCCAGCCAATAGGCTCTGTTTGCTTCATATAATTCCATAGCCATGATTATACTTTATTACTTAAGGCGCTGCTATAGTCAATCCCTCTTAATTGTCTTGTACACTTTATAAGATGCTTTGTGTATTCATTCTGAGGGTCATTAATCACTTGCTTAGCCAATCCAAATTCTTGTATGCAACCATCCTTTAAAACCAGTACCTTGTCACATATGGCTGATACTATATCAATGTCATGAGTGACAAAAATAACTGATGTGCCCATATCATAAAGTTTTATCAACTCTATTATCACTTGATTACGTGAAATATTGTCAAGGGCACTGGTTGCTTCATCAGAAAGCAACACTTTGGGTTTAAGTAGCATAGTTAAGGCTACCGCCACTCTTTGATTCATTCCTCCAGACAGTTCAAATGGATAACTATTCCACACCTTTTCCCCGTCCCTAAAGTTCAAATTATCAAATAGCTCCAAAGCCTCAGCTTTAGCCTTTTTTTTGTCAATTTTTCCATGGGCACTCAGACTTTCTAAAATCTGCACTCCTATTGTTCTAATGGGACAGAGGGTAGCACTTGGGTCCTGAAAAATCATCCCTATGCCTTTTCCACGGATTCCTCTGAGCTCCCTCTCACTTTTTTTAATTAGGCTCTCTCCCATATATAGTATATCTCCAGAGGTAATCCTACCTTGTTCAGAGAGCAGTCCCATAGCAGCTTTTATAATTGTACTTTTCCCACTGCCCGATTCTCCCACAATACCTATTATCTCTCCTGGATTCAAATCAAAGCTAACATCCTTTATTACAGGCTTACCAGCAAATGAGATATTCAGATTTTTAAAAGAAAGAATCGGTACCATAAAATAGCCTTCCTTAGTTAATATCTAAATCAGCAGTCAATTCGTAGTAATCACTTGGATGAGCTTCAAGACCAGACACGTTTGCCTTGGTAATCATACTCATCTTCAAGAAGGAACAGAATATAAATGCATTGTCATCAAGAATCTGCTGCTGCATTTGAATTGCAATCCTACTTCTTTCTTCTGTAGCAAAGGTTGCATTCATCTGTTCTCCCAAAGCCTGCAGTGCATCACTATGATAACCGCCGCGGTTCTTTGAAGAGTCATCAAAACAATGTGTTGTGAAGAAGTACATTGGGTCACCAATACCGCATGTTACAAATGCAGCTGCATATACATCCCAACCATCCTTTTCAGATACGATAGTACCATGGTCAGCTGTAACATTAAGCTGAACGTCAAATCCAATTTCCTTAAGAGTAGCCTGGGCACTCTCAGCCAAAAGTGGAAGTTCCTGTCGAGAAGGATAGCTAATCCATCTGATTGTAAGTGTCTGACCATCCTTTTCACGAATGCCATCACCATCAGAATCAATCCAGCCTGCATCCTCAAGAAGCTTCTTTGCTCCTTCTGGGTCATAGCTTTCAGTCTTTACATTCTGACCACCAAATGTGAAGGTTTCAGGGAATACACCCTTTCCAACATAACCATAGCCTGACAAGAGAGTATTTACAAAGCTTTCCTTATCAATTCCCATTGCCAAAGCTTTTCTAACTATATCATCCTTAATAATTGGAGAATTATAATTCATCTGGCAGTAAAAAGCTCGGCTTGTGGCAGTTGATGTAAACTTATAATCATCATTTTCAAATATTGGATATGAAGCATATGCCATTCCATAAGCTGCATCAATATCACCATTCTGAAGTGCAAGAGCAAGTGTGTCACCGTCAGAAATTGTAATAACGTTTACCTCATCTACCTTAACTTCTCCATTCCAATAGTTTTCATTTTTTACAAGCTTAATATGATCATCTGTTACAAGCTCTGTGGCAGCATAAGGGCCTGTTCCGACAACTATTCCATCTGCATTTCCAGCTGAAACATCAATGATACATCCGTATGGATCGCAAAGATAATTGATAAGTGTTGGCTTTGAAGAATTAGTCTTAATAGTGAGTGTATTTCCCTCTGTCTCTATTGAGGCAATATCAAGATCACCTGCTGCACGTTCATGAACAGCAACCAAATCCTCTATACAAGCCTTCACCGCTTCAGCATCACAAGCATTTCCATTTGAGAAAGTTACTCCATCCTTTAATGTAATCTTCCATGTAAGTTCATCTACATTCTCATAGCTTTCTGCAATCCATGGCTCAAGTTCCATATTATCATTGAACTTAAAGAGAGTTTCTCCGACACCATAACGTACACAAGGCCATCCACAATATGCACTATGTGCATCGATAGTTGGTTCCTCATTTTCTGCATTAAATGTAGTGTCTCCAAAAGTAAACACCTTTGAGCCAGTTGCATCCTGTACAGCCTCTTCAGCTGCATCCTGCTTTGAAGAACCACATCCTGTAAATGTAGCTACTGTCATGGTCATCGCAGTCGCAATGGCTAATAATCTTTTGATATTTTTCATATAAAATACTCCTTTCGGTTTTTGGGATCCAAGTAGTCCCTAACAGTATCGCCCAATAAATTAAAAATAACTACCGATATAAAAATTGCAATTCCCGGTGAAAGAACAACCCACGGATAGGTCTGAAGCATTGACCGTCCACTGTTCATCATGCTTCCCCACTCAGCCATTGGTGGCTGAGCTCCTAAGCCCAAGAAAGATAATCCTGCCAATTCCATCATCATAGTTCCAATATCCAACATTGCGGTCACCAAAATCGGTCCTAAAATGTTCGGCAAAATATGGCGTAATATTATTCTTGATGGCTTTGCGCCAGCTACTATAGCCGCTTGGACAAAGCTTAAACTCTTTATAGACAGCGTTTGGCTTCGAGCTACTCTTGAATATTTAGGCCAGCTAATAACAGCAAGTGCTAATACTGCATTACCAACTCCACCACCTAAAATAGCCGCCACAGCTAAAGCAAAAACTAATCCAGGAAATGCCAGGCATAAGTCTGAGAGTCTCATTACAAGAGAATCTATCTTCCCTCCAAAAAATCCACAGGAAACACCTACAAAGGTTCCAAATGCTGTTATCAAAAGCACAAGTGCCAGTGTTGATAAAATACTAGCTCTAGCACCTATTATTACTCTTGAAAACATATCCCTCCCATATGCATCAGTTCCCATTATGTGAAGGGAACTTGGAGCATTATAGGACAAGGACAAATCCTGCGCGTATGGATCAAATGGACATAACTTATCTGCAAAAACTGCAATAAAAACCAAAAGCAGCGCTAATATCGTAAATACGATAATCTTAATTTTTGTTTTGTTTATACCTTTCCAATTTTCAGAGGATAATCTATATTTATTCATTTTTAGCATCCTCCAGTCTTATTCTGGGATCTAAAAATCTGTATGACAGATCAGTCACAAGATTTACTGTCACATAAATAATAGCCATCCACATTACATATGCCTGAATAATTGGATAATCTCGCATATTAATCGCATCAACAGCCAACTTTCCTACTCCATCCCACATGAAGATTGACTCAACTATTGCCGTTCCACCTAATAAGCTTCCAATTGATAATGCCAGCAATGTCATGATGGTCACCAGACAAGCTTTCATGACACTTCTCCATAATGTAATTGAAAACCTTACACCGCGAGCTTTCGCGCCTAAAATGTAATCTTTGGAAAGTTCATCCAATACAGTGGCTCTAACCTGTCTTAAATATTTTGCTGACATCGCAATCGCCAGGGTGATTGTTGGCATTGCAGCACTTTCCAAACTAATTTCTTTTGAAATTATTGGAAAGAGTTTAAGCTTAATGGCAAGAAAATACATTAACAGCAAGGATACAAAAAAATTTGGCAGACTATTGCCTATAAAGCTAAAAAAACGAATCAAATAATCCCATATCTTGTTCTTATAGACTGCAGATAATACCCCCAAAGGTATAGAAATAAATATCGTTAAAAGAACGGATGTCACTGTCAGTAATAATGTTGCCGGAAGTTTCTCCACGAATGTGTCAAAAACATTTTTTCCTGAAACGTAGCTAACTCCCATATCACCATGTAACAGCTTTCCAAGCCAGGTTGCATATTGTACTAAAAATGGTTTATCCAACCCAAGCTCAGTTTTTGCTGCTTGCAGTTGTGCCTCGCTAACTACCTGCCCTGTGTTGAACATCTTCTGTTCCACTACATCCGAACCTGCAAGTCTCATCATTCCAAAGCTTAAAAAAGTGATTGCAAACAGAATTGGTATTAATTGTAGAATTCTTTTTATTGCATACTTCAATTTCTTCCAACCTCAACTTACTAATTGTCCACGGAAACCACATTATAACACAAGAGTTTCTATTTTTTGTAATAAGAACCCCTTTAAAGCATTCTTATTATCATATCAAATATTCCATTTTGGAATATTGCAAAAAGAGCGATGCATATTAACATCGCTCTCCTGTATCACTCTTTATTTAATTACCACCATCCAAATAATTTGGAAATGGCCTTTGCTATCTGTTTAACTACCTGCTTAACTACCTTTACGACCTGTTTAATAATGGTCTTAACTACTGGCGCTGGTGTAGGCTCTGGCTGTGGTTCTGGATATGGTTTCACCTCTGGTTCAGGATCCACTGTTGGCTCCGGGTCAACAACTGGTTCCGGATTTTCCGAAGGATTTGTATTCTCACCAGGGTTGTCACTTGGAGCTGGATCTGTTCCAGGCTCTGTTCCTGGCTCTGGCTCGTTTCCAGGATTTGATGTAGGTTCCGGATTTGCCGGATCCACTTCTGGTTCATCTACTGGAGTATCACCATCTACCTCTATAAGCTGTATATCGTCAATATAAACATCATGCTTTTCTTTGATACGAATTCCATCAACTGAACCCATTGTAATATTAAAACGAGTCTTAGAATCAGATTCGTTTTCCATCTTAAAGGTATGAGTAAATGTCTTCCATTCTTTTCCAATTTCTACCGAACCTGTTCCACTATAATTTGTCCAATTACCCTCAAACTCCTGAAGAGAATACTTGATAACTCTGTCAATTGATGATTTTGCCTTGAATGAGACTTTATAAGTCTTTCCCTTTTCAAGGTTTACACCATCCTGATTCAACTGAACGTACCAGCAATTATCATCTGTGTCGGCAACAGTATCTTCAATAGTAATAGCAAATACATTATCATTACCATTCATATTGTCGATTACGTAACTTGCCTTAACTGAGTCGTATATATATGGACTAAATCCTGCGATTCCAGCATTAAACGAACCATTCTTAATTAACGCTGATTCTGTCAGGAATACATTGTCCAAATAATAGGTGCCTGGATTCGTAAATACTAATTCAATATTAGAATCCTTACGAGATAGGTCCTTCTCTAATGTAATCTTCTTTGAAAAATGCTTAGAAGAATCAGTCAGCTCTGGTATGTATTTTTCTCCAGCAACATTTACTGTAAGACCATCGGTCTCTCCATTTTCCTCATATGCATCAAAGCTTAATTCATACTGTCCAGCTGCCAGTGGGCTTAACTCACTCTGACCTAACTTAATTGAATTCTTCTTTGAAGTCCCCTTTGGAACTACAACCTTAAGAACTCTCGAATTCTTTTTATTTGTAACAGAGAAGACATCCTTGTTTTCTTCGTCGAATTCCCAATAACCTAATCTGCCTTCTCCCTGGTCGAAACCGCCATTGTATACATAATTGCCATCAGGTCTGATTTCTTTTACATCTTCATCAACTATTTCCTCACCTGATTTATGTACAAGCTTAACATTTGAAATTGTTACTGCAGCCGTTGACTTAAGTTTTCCAAGATTAAACTCAAGAGCTGTGTTTGCATCAGTCTTATCATTCATTGTGAAAGTATATGTATATGACTGCTTTTTAGTGGTTACAGGAACTGTTGTATCCTGCATATATCTTGTCCAGCCTCTATCTGGACCTTCAACATCCACAATAATATCTCTATCTTCTTCTGCTACTGCATCGAAAGTAAGCTCATATTCCCAGCCCTTATACATAGGTATGCCCGTCTGCTTCAACTGAACACTATGATTTTGAGAACCTACTGCAGATGGTGTAATTTTAATTTTATTGTTCTTTACCTTGTATGTTGTCTCACTAGCATCGCTTTCTAAGTGAAGTACCCAATTGTCTTTCTCTGCCTCGTCACTGCCGTCAATAGCAATATCCTTTGCAAAATCACCGTTTATTACATAGTTGCCATCTTCATCTGGCTCACGGTACTTTACTGGCTCTTTTTCAGGACGCTTAGCCTTAGCCTCTTCCTTTTCATATTCCTCTTCGGACTTCTGGTATACACGAACATAGTCAATGGCATAATTGTCCTCATTCATATGCTCATAAACTTCTTCGTCTGGATAACCTACCCAGCTACCACCAACTGCCAGGTTAAGAATAATATAGAAATCCTGATCAAATGGTGCAGGATATGTTAACTGGCTAGCATCATCCTGTCCAGTGTACCAGTCACTTGTTGAATATACCTGCTCATCATCCACATACCAGGTTATCTTTCCTGGTTCCCAGTCAGCCCTGAAAACATGGTAATCCTCTGCAAAGTCATTTTCTGAAAGTACCTTATTTCCCTGGTTCTCTTTATGTCCATTGCCAGAATTATAGCCATAGTGAATAGTGTGATATGACTTAGAAGTGTTTTGTCCCATTACTTCCATAATATCTATCTCACCACAACGTGGCCACTGACCGTAGAGTCCCTCATCAGTTGCCATAAGCCAGAATGCAGGAAGATAGCCCTTACCAGTTGGCACCTTTGCTCTAGCCTCGAATCTACCATAGGTAAAGTCATGCTTGTTCTGAGTTGTGATACGTCCTGATGTTATCTCACGCTTTCCACTTTCGCTGCTTCCAGAGCCTCCTGACACTTTTGAGCCCTCTATTGTAGCCTTGCTTCCGCCATACCAGTCATAACCATTATCTGGATCTAACAAGCTGATTTCCACCATTCTGTCAGCAGACGATACTGCATCCATTTCAAATCTATATGAATGACCAGCTTCAAGTTTCAAACCACTTTGCTGAAGCTGAATATGCCAATTTGCTTCGCCCGAATTTTCTATATCAATGATAGCTTCGCCATCAGAAAACTCACAGCTACCTTTTCCTCCTTCACTAAATCCGCAGTACCAATCACTGCCTGAAAAATCTGTGTCTTTTAATAATTCCTCTCCATCCTCAGTGAGGGAAATATTAGAAAGCTTCACTTTAGCAGAAGCATTTCCAGCTTCGCTGTCATCAATCTTTCCAAAATTAACCTGAAGCGCTATTGTTTCAGAATCAGCCTTATCCTCTCCAACATTAACATCAAAAGAGATGTGAGTAATTTTCTCCTCAACACTTTCTTTCTCTGTTTCTTCTGCTTCTTCTGTCTCTTCAGGTTCTGTTACTTGTGGCTTAATCAAAAGTTTTCCATTTTTTACTTGAATGTTTCCCTCATCAAGCCCAGTATATCTCTGGAGTTCTGAGTTAACCCAACCTGGTTCATGCTGCTCCACATTCCAATCAGAAGTATTCAGTGAATCCCCCTCAAATTCATCATTCCAGACTAGATTGTACCCTTCATCAGAATACTTATCTTGGATTGAGTTTTTCTCCTTTGCCTGTGTAGGAATAGCAGGTAAACTTGTCACTGCTAGCACTGTCGCAACAGACAAAGCCATTCCTCGAAACCATTTTCCCTTTTGCATTATTTTCTCCTTTCGATAAAAAGCTGTAAGAAATTACTGCAATCACATAAGCTTACTTGCAGCAATTACTCACTTGAGTAAATGCTATACAAAATTAATATCTTTTTATATCGAAATAGAACTTTTTTTGTCAAATCTATGCAAAAAATAGGACAAAAATCTGACATTGAAAGACAAAACAAAAGCCCCAGGATGATGCCACTTGCATTCATCCCAGGGCTCTTTTAAAAAGAATATTGTATTATTCTATAATTATAACTATACAGTGAAATCTATCTTATCTCCTGCATTTATATTTTCTGTTGGAATATTGCTCCAATCTATGCCTTTTATTTTCTCTAACAATTCTTCAAATGAAGAAGCCTCAACTGATGTCTTTTGTGAATAATCCTGACTCTTCTCAGACTGTTTACTATATTTTTCAGCTGCTTTTTGCTCAGCAGTTTTCTTTTCTTCTGCTTTCTTTTCTTCTTTTTGCTTCTCCTTATTGGCCTCAATTCTTTCCTTTTGCATTGCACTTGATTTCTCGAGTTCTGCAAATATCTTCATATTACCAGTACTATCGAACTCTATGGTAATCTTACTAATCATTCCATCAGGGAAAGAACCGTCTTCTGCCTGAAGCTGATCATTTAGCTTCTTTGATTCCTCTATAGCAGACTCCATTCTCTGAAGCTGTGCATTACCATATTCTTCATCTTCAGCCATTTTCTCTAATTCATCAGAATCAAAGATAACAGTTATTTCTTTATCGCTGGCATCTGAAATGTCCTTGGTATCTTTATCCGGATCTGCCACAACAAGATCATAATCTTTATATTTTTCACGAAGATTCTTTAAATATTCTTTCGCTTTAGCAGACAATTTTTCCTCACTACTGTCTACTTTCTTTTCCTGGGTTTTAACGACAGAACTTGCCGCATCAGACTTTTGATTTTTCTGGGTTTTACCAGCATTAACATCATAACGATTTATAATACCGCCCCATCCATTAATACCAACCATGCTTCTACCTCCTTGTAACCGCTTGGTGATTCTACGAATTTCAGAAGACAAATACACATCCCTATGTCTAGTCTTCATTTTTTATATCGGCGATAAATTATAAATATTTAGCATTTTAATAAAAAAAATATAAATAAATCAGAACAAAAATAAAGAGATAGGATTATTTCCTATCTCTTTAAATAAAGCGTGCGCGAGAGGATTCGAACCCCCGACACCTTGGTCCGTAGCCAAGTGCTCTATCCAGCTGAGCTACGCACACACATTATTTTTCACTCATCTGAGTGAATGCCGTAGACCGGAATCGAACCGGTACGATGTCGCCACCACGGGATTTTAAGTCCCGCGCGTCTGCCAGTTCCGCCACTACGGCACGTTATCATTAATGATAA
>JAEEGL017338057.1_pt1 | contig 12047 bp, 6 predicted proteins | sample 9134231 | NCBI WGS metagenome assembly JAEEGL01 (sample SAMN16246548, study PRJNA631951) | gut metagenome | biome: gut microbiome; feature: rumen; material: fiber-attached | host: Bos | place: Iran: Karaj | collected 2018-10
TGCGAAGGGGCGGGCGTGAAAGTGGTGGACATGCATATTCTGCCCAGCGTGCAGGTGACCTGCGATGTGTGCGACGGCAAGCGTTTTAACGATGCCACCCGCGAAATTTATTTCAAGGGCAAGAATATTTCCGAAATTCTGGAAATGAGCATTTCGGAGGCGGCAGAATTTTTCAAGGATCTCCCGAAGATTGCAGAACCCTTGAACCTGCTCAAGGAAGTGGGTCTGGGTTACCTGACGCTTGGCCAGCCTTCTACGACTCTTAGCGGCGGCGAGGCTCAACGCATCAAGATTGCCTCTGAACTCCGCCGTCCAGGTACCGGCAAAACCCTTTATTTGCTTGATGAACCTACCACGGGGCTTCATTTCGAGGATATCCGCAGGCTTTTGGAATGCCTGAACCGCTTGCGTGGTCTTGGTAACAGCGTGGTGGTCATTGAGCATAATCTAGATGTGATCAAGTGCGCCGACTGGATTATCGATCTCGGGCCCGAAGCGGGTGTGGGCGGCGGACGCATCGTGGCCGTAGGCACTCCGGAGCAGATTGCAAAGAACAAGAAAAGCCAGACAGGCAAATACCTGGCACCTGTGCTTTCGAAAAGGCATGGGGAAAACAAGCAGTTCGACAGGTCTCTCAAGGCGGGGGAGGCTTACTCCCTGGATATGGAGGTCCACGGCGCCCGCAAGCACAACCTGAAAAACATCGACGTCACCATTCCCCGGCACAAGCTTACGGTAATCACCGGAGTTTCGGGCTCCGGCAAGTCCAGCCTCGCTTTCCATACCCTCTTTAGCGAGGGCCAGCGCCGCTTTGTAGAAACCCTCAGTACTTACGCTCGTCGGTTCCTTGGCCGTCCTGACCACGGGAGTATCGATTCCATCACGGGACTTGCCCCGGCTATCGCCATCGACCAGAAGAGCGCCAGCAAGAGTCCGCGGAGTACGGTGGCGACCCTCACCGAGATTTACGACTATTTCCGCATTTTGTGGGCGAGGGTCGGCACGCCGCATTGCTTGCATTGCGGGAAACCCGTGGATTCGTACTCCGCGGGTGACCTGATGCAGTATGCCTTTGACCGTGACCTGAACAAGATGGTGACGGTCCTTGCTCCCTTCGAAATCAAGGATGAGGTTAAGTTGTCCAAAATCCTGACGGAAAAGGGATACCGCAAGGCTTACCTGGGCAAAAAGCTGGTGGAGCTTCCGCTGCCGAAGGTTCCCACACGGGAGCGTCAGGTGCTCGCCGTAGTGGATTCTGTGGTGGTCAAGGAATCCAACCGTGCCCGCCTGGTGGAGGCCTTTGAACGGGGCTACCGTGACGGCAACGGAATCCTGTACGTAGAAGACGAAAAGGGCGGACGTCTCGCCTGTTCCGAAAAGCCGGGTTGCCCCGATTGCGGCTGGTACATGGATTCTGCCCTCAATCCCAAGCATTTCAGTTTCAACACCCACTGGGGCGCCTGCGATACCTGCCTTGGTCTTGGACATTTCAAGGATGGCGAAGTCTGTCCCGATTGCCATGGGGAAAGGCTCAAACCCGAATACCTTGCCGTGCGTATCGCGGGCAAGAATATCATGGATGTCCATCACATGAGTATTTCCGAGGCCCTGGACTGGTTCACCCATGTGAATTTCAAGGGCGAAAAGAACGGCGAAAGCAAGAAGACGGTGGCGGAACCCCTGTTCAGGGAAATCATCGGACGTCTGGAATTCCTCATCAGCGTGGGCCTTGGCTACATTGGTCTTGACCGTGCAGGCGACACCCTTAGCGGCGGCGAGTCCCAGCGTATTCGCTTGGCAAGCCAGATTGGTAGCGGCCTTGAAGGAGTGCTGTACGTTCTGGACGAGCCTACGGTTGGCCTCCACGAAAGCGATACCGCCAAGTTGCTGGATTCCCTTTATCGCCTGCGGGACTTGGGAAACACCCTGGTGGTGGTGGAGCACGATATGAAGATGATGAAGGCGGCAGACCACATCATCGACATGGGCCCTGCGGCAGGTGAATTCGGTGGCGAAGTGGTGGCGGAAGGTTCTCCAAGTCAGCTTTCCAAGCCTTATGCCTTGCAGCAGTTCCCTCGGAGCGAGACCGTCAAGTATCTGACGGGCTCTATTCCCGTGACAAACCAGATAGGTGTCCGCCCCGTAACGGATGATTCCGAATTCTATGAATTCAAGGGACTCAAGAAGAACAACCTGAAAAACCTTTCCGTTCGGTTTCCGAAGGGCGCCATCAGCGTGGTCTGCGGCGTTTCAGGTTCCGGCAAGAGTTCCATGGTGGTGGATGAAATCTACCCGGCCTTGAAAAAGAAGTTCCAGGCCCGTGGCCGCAAGAAGCAAAGCGGCGAGGTGTTGCTGGTGGACCAGAGCCCCATCTCGGGAACGCCACGCAGCACGCCCGCGAGCTACACGGGCGTGTTTGACGACATACGCAAGCTATTCGCCAAACTGCCACAGGCAAAGGCCAAGGGCTTCGATTACGGCCGTTTCAGCTACAACATTGCCCGTGGCCGCTGCGAGGCCTGCGAAGGTCGCGGCGCCATCTCGGTGGAGATGCATTTCCTTTCGGACATCTGGGAAACCTGCGAAGTCTGCGGCGGCAAACGTTACAACCAGGAAACCCTTACGGTTACTTTCAAGGGCAAAAACATCGCTGATGTTCTGGACCTGCGTATCGACGAGGCCTGCGAGTTCTTCAAGGACCAGCCGAAAATCTTGCCCAAGCTGGAATGTCTGCGGGATGTGGGCCTTGGGTACCTGAGGCTGGGCCAGCCCGTCACCACCCTTTCGGGGGGCGAGTCCCAGAGGCTCAAGCTGGCAGCGGAACTTTCACGGAAAACGGCGGGGGAGATGGTCTACCTGCTGGATGAGCCTACCACGGGGCTCCACCTGAAGGATATCCAGATTCTTTGGAACTTACTTCGCCGTCTGTCGGCCCGTGGAAACACCCTAATTGTCATCGAACACCACCCCGACATTATCCGTATGGCGGACTGGGCGGTGGAATTAGGCCCCACAGGCGGTAGCCAGGGCGGTTATTTGCTGAAAATGGGCGTAAATAGCTGATTTTTGGCTTCGTAGAGGCACTCCCGCTTGCGGGAAAACAAAACAAGAAATTATCTTTATGGAAAATGACTGCTGAAAGGCGGTGTTTAGGAGTATTTATAGGAGCGATTATGCAATTTTTGCGCATACTGCCTATCCTGGTTTTATTGCCGGTGCTGGCCTTTGCCGACGGTGACAAGATGTTTAGGGTGACCACGGACCAATACAAGGTCGGTGATCTCTTCGAACCGTTCCCTGAGATGGCTATCAAGGTTTCTGGTTCTGTGACATCTACTGCACCGAGTTTGCCACTGAATGAAAACAGACTCTATTTACGTCACAAGAAGACTCCTAAGGAATACCATTGGGTCGAGGGTAAGGTCAGTTTCGCAAATTACGAAAAGCTTCACGCCTTTAGTCTGGAAAAGAACCACCTTACGGTTTTTGATGTAGTTCAGTTGCGTATGTACCCCACCAAGAACTCCAAGGCTTTCCAGGATGAAAAGGACATCTATTTTGATAGGGAATACATTTATTCCCCGAGAGTCCCCAAGCTGTTCTTTATGAAGAATGGGCGCTGGCAGGTGCTTAAAGAGGACCCGCTTCCTGGAATAATCAAGGTGGAAAGTCCCATCAAAAAGCTGGACATAGCCACCATCAACTCCAAGCTCCGCCATTTGTCCAAGACTATTTCTCCGGTTGATCCCGGTCCCTATGCCTTTGTTTTTTCGGCTTCTGGTTATATGCCTTTTGCTGATATTGGCGTGGTCCAGACTGGAAAAACCTTCACATTTAAGCCAAACCTTGTGGTGGTCCAACCTTCTTCGGCGACAGCGGTTCCCATATCGGTGACCGTTGAACAGATTGCGGCGACCCCGAATCTGGAGTACACGGAAGCCCTTTACGACAAGTATGTCGGTGAATTGGTGAACGTGATAAATGCCGTAGATACAAACGATTTTGCAAAGATCTATCCCGCCAAGAAGCAGGCCGCTTCTGTTGGCCTGGATGAAAATGATCCTGTTTACAAGGCTTATGCGACTCGATTTGATGTCGTTCATGCTGAAGCTATGGATATGTGGCGTAAGTCCCAGATGGCGGGTACTTCCGTTCTGGATTTGGCCTTTAAACAGAAATTTGACAGTTTGCATGCCTTGCCGGCTCGCTTCTACCTCGTGCCGGATTCCATTTCTTATGATACGGAACCGGATTCTACTGGGGCTTCGGAAGCTATCCTCGTGTTTCCTGTTGCACCGGCTGTTACTGAGGCGCCCGTTGATTCTTTGGCTCCGGCAGATTCCTTGGCGTCTTCTGCCTCTGCTGATTCCGCTGCTCCCGCTGCCCCTACGGCCTTGGCACCCTCAAATTCTTCGGCACCGGTATCTGTGCAGCCCCAGGTCAAGGCCAATTTACTGATTCTCAAGTTTAGCCAGCCCGTCAACCGCTACGATGTGACCTGGAAGGGTCAGGTTCCTGGTTACTCTTCCGACGCCTTGGCGGCCATGCTGGCCTCTCCGGAAGGCTCCGCCCGAATCATTGTTTCTCTGCAGAACAATAAGCCCGTGTGGATTTACGGGGTGGATGGCGGCATTTCCAGGCACCATTACCGGTATGTGAAGTTGGAAGTCCAAATTGGTGACCAGGTGGTGGAAGCTCAGGGAAGTTTCATCTTGCCTCAATACATTTTTGAACAGCAGGAAGTCCAGGATTGGCTGAACCCGCCTCCTCCGGCCCCTGTAGAGAGCTCATCCTCATCTATGCCAGAACTCAGCTCATCTTCTTCGGTTATCATTCCTTCTTCTTCCAGCCACATTGAAACGGCGAAGAAAATAGTGAATGACCCACGTCGTGGACAGCTGGCCATTATTGATTCCGGATCATTCCGTTATTACGGAAACGTGGTGAGCATGTCTCCCTTTGCCATACAGACAACGGAGATGACCCAGGAACTCATGGAAAAAATCATGCTCCATGTGGATTCCGCTGAACGCGTCAAGGACAAGTCCTCCTTCTTCCATCCGCAGAAGCCGGTCCACAACATTAACTGGTACGATGCCCGTAAGGTGTGCCAGGTGCATGGGGGCGACCTGCCTACGGAAGCTCAGTGGGAATTTGCTGGTCGTGCGGGAAGCATTGAAGGCGCCCCGTGGGTGCTTGACGCTGATCCGGATCCGTCTGTTTATGCCATCTACATGGAAAATTCCTACAAGAAGCGTAAGGGCGATGATGCTTACGGACCGCAACAGGCAGCAACCAAAAAGCCTAATGCCTGGGGTATCTACGATATGTCTGGTAACGTGGCCGAATGGACCCGCGACAGCTACTTCATGCTCTCTTTTTGGATTGAATCTTCCAACCCCACAGGCGCCTTGTTCGGATATACCAAGGTTTACAAGGGTGGTTCCTGGAGGGACAAGGAAAAACTCCTGAATATGACTGTAAGGGATGATGAGGACCCCAGGTATTGGTCCGAAGCGCTGGGCTTCCGCTGCGTTTATCCTCTGGATGTTGTGGGTAAGTAATGCCCGATAAACGGTTCAGACTTTTCCAGAGGTTGGTGGGGCTCCCATATTTATTGGCGTTGCTCGGCTTGCTGATGCCGATGGCCAGCGTGTCCTGCACGGACCAGGTTATCGCAGAGCCTTCTATGTATGAGATAGCGTTAGGCTATGACTTGGGGACTGAACTCCGGGAACCTGCGTCGGGCCTGCTCAAGAAAATGGAGGAGGGCAACCCCAGGTCCATTGAGCGGTTCAAGGATTTTATTCCCAATTTCCCTAAAATGGAGCCGGTGTTTCCTTTGTTTGGAATTGCGGGAGCCTTGGTTATAGCGGCATTCTTTGCCTTTATTTCGCCTCTTGGCTACTATGCGTCCCTGGGCTCCTTGGCTATGGGAATGCTATCGATGTTTTCTCTATGGGTCCTACTTTCCCAGGTAGGGGCACTTTGCAACACTATCGGCATGAATGTGCTGAAAGTAGAACCTGCTGCGGGCGCTTATTGTGCTAGCATTTTAATCCTAATCGGTACGGCGATGAATCTCGCCTGCATTGCAAGACCGATCGTGGATGGCTTGCGGGCAAAAAGGAAAAAAAGTTAGGGAAGGCTCTGCCCTCCCTAAGACTCTCCTTGCCCTCAATAAACCGCTGTTCTCTGGTCGCGTTCCTTTGGTTGGATCGGTTTATTTTCGTGGGCGCCTGGCGGTGCTAAAGGTCGTTACACGTTAAACAGGAAGTACATGATGTCGCCGTCCTGTACCAGGTAGTCCTTGCCTTCGGTGCGGACAAGGCCTGCTTCCTTGGCGGCATTCCAGCTGCCGTGCTTCAAAAAGTCGGCGTAGCTAAGCGTCTCGGCACGGATGAATCCCCGTTCGAAGTCGGTGTGGATCACGCCGGCGCATTGTGGAGCCTTGTAACCTGCGTGGAACGTCCAGGCGCGGCATTCCTTTTCGCCGGCGGTGAAGAAGGTGCGGAGCCCGAGAATCTCGTAGCCCTTGCGTACCACGGCGTCTAGGCCCGATTCCTTCATACCCAGTTCCTTCAGGAATTCTGCCTTGTCTGCAGGTTCCATGGCAGAAAGCTCCTCTTCGATTTTGCCGCTAATCATAATGACTTCGTGACCGTTTTTGGCGGCGTAGTCCTTCAGCTGGTCCACGTAGGCGTTGCCGGTGAGAATGTCATCTTCTTTCACGTTGGCGCAGTAGAAGAGCGGCTTTGCGGTAAGGAGGGCTAGGTCCTTCACGATACCTTCCATTTCTTCGCTGTCGTGCATTACGGTGCGTGCGGCTTTGCCTTCCTGGAAGGCGTCGCGAAGTTTCTCGCAGGCGGCCAGGCGGGCCTTGGCTTCGGCGTTTCCGGTGCGGGCACCCTTGGCTTCGGTAGCAAGGCGCTTTTCGACGGAGTCTAAATCCTTCAGAATCAATTCGGTCTCGATGATTTCTACGTCGCGGACGGGATCTACGGAACCACTCACGTGAACGATGTTCTCATCATCGAAACAGCGGATGACTTCCATGATGGCTTCGCATTCACGGATGTGGGTCAGGAACTGGTTGCCCAGGCCTTCGCCCTGGGCGGCGCCCTTTACAAGACCTGCGATGTCTACAAATTCCGTAACGGCAGGGACAATGGATTTCGGGTTATAGACCTTTACCAGCTCATCGAGGCGGCTGTCCGGTACACTCACCATGCCCACATTGGGCTCAATGGTGCAGAAGGGGTAGTTGGCGGCTTCGGCACCGGCGTTGGTGATGGCGTTAAAGATGGTGGACTTGCCTACGTTGGGGAGGCCTACGATTCCGCATTTGAAACCCATGATAAATCTCCTAAGGCACAAAAAATGTGCCAGTCTTTTGATTTCGGCGCTAAATTTAGCATATTCTACTTGCTATCTTATTCCTATGCAGCAGTCCAAGCCGCCATTTCGGATATTTATCGCCATTGCAGTGGGTATTGTTGCCCTGGGATATGGGATTCATACCTATAAGGATGTGGCGAAGAAAAATCAGGAAATTGAAGAAACGAATCACCTTATAGATGAATTCAACGAATGTCAGGATGCTGCCGACTGGAAATGCGCAGAAAGAGCGTTACGAGCCCTTCTGGAAAAGACTCCTGATAACCAAAATTTGCAACTCCATCTAGCGGGGACCCTTTACGAGCAGGAACGGTACGAAGACTGCGTCGCCTACATCGCTACTCTGAATTACAGGAATGAGGACTTGGAGTTTTTGGAAAAGAAATCCAGATCTCTCCTGAAGGAAATGGAGGAATTGGGTATTGCCCGCTCTATGCATTTTCGCGTGGAATTCGAGGGGGCTCCAAGCAGGAACGACGTGTTGGAGGCTCTCTCCGTATTGGAGGTGGCTTACGATTCTTTGTGTCATCTATTTGATTTTCATCCTGAAAATAAGATGCATGTCGTTTTGTACCAGTCGGCATCGTATCAGGGTATAGGCCCAAGGCCAGAATGGGTGGGGGCCATCTTTGATGGAAAGTTGCGGATTCCCGTAGGCTTGATGCAGAACCGCGAAATCTATCGTCCGGTCTTGTTTCACGAATTGACCCACGCCTTTATTCGTGCAATGACCAGGGTCAGGGTGCCTTTGTGGTTAAACGAAGGTGTAGCTCAATTGGTGGATGGCTCCAGGGTGGACAAGGAACGTCCATATGGTCCGGCACCTTCCCTTGAAGCCCTTGTGACGCCTTTCGTGGGAGAATCCAGAACGGATGAGGCGGTGAAACTGTATTGGTATTCCCTGGAAATGGTCAAGATAATGTTCCGTACCGAAGGTAACCAGACTCCAAAGGAGCAGTTCCTTAAGTTTAAGGACTGTATCCAGGATTTTCGCAATAAAGGGGTGGATGAATCCCTCAGGGAACATTATGGCGTGTCTTCCTGGAAACTTTGGAAGCAGGTTGCCCGCTAGGTTTTACAGCGATATTGACGTTCCGTTATTTGTAAAATTTTTCTTTGCAGGGCTTATATCTCCTGAAAAAAGAGTCTAATACAAAGACTCATTATGAAATTCAAGGAGAATCTATGAGCGAAGAGAATAAATTACCTCGTGAAAAGATGCAGGAAAGGGGAGTAGAGGCCCTGAATAACGAGGAGCTTTTGGCATTGGTGCTGGGTAGCGGCTGCTCCAGTTGTGATGTTTTCCAGCTCTCGCGCAATCTTTCGGACTACCTTGCGACCATAAGTGAATTCCCGACAATGAAGGACCTTTTGAAAGTTCGCGGTCTTGGTCGTGCCAAGGCTTCGAAGGTCCTTGCCTGTTTGGAGCTTTCATCGAGGTATATGCTTGGAGCAAGGACCATTTCGGTGACAAAGCCGGAAGACCTTGAATCAAGGCTGTCTTACTTGAAATACGAAAACCAGGAACACATGGTCCTGATCACCCTGAACTCTTCGAATGTGGTCATCAATGTCCATGAATTGACAACGGGGCTTGTAAACCAGACCCTGGTGCACCCGAGGGAAACCTTTATCCATGCTATCGGTGACAGAGCGGTTTCGGTAATATTGGTGCACAACCATCCGTCGGGCAGTTCGGAACCCAGTATGGAGGACCTGCATTTGACAAAGACTCTGTGCGCGGCAGGAAAAATTGTTCAGATTCCTGTGATAGACCATCTTGTCATCAGCAGGCGCGGGCTTACCAGTATTTGCCGGCTTTACCCCGAATTATTCGAGAAATTTCTGTAAATTTTCGAAAACAAGCCAGAAAAGTAAGATGAAATACGCGTTTTTTATCTCATTTTACATATTCCAATATGGAATATAGGGGTGTAAAAGCTATATTTGCAAAAAATTTTGGGGATTATCCCCTCATTTAAGGAGACTCTATGAAACGAGTAATTGCGGGATTAGCGTTGGCCCTTGCCGTAGGAGCCTTTGCTGCCCACCCACAGACCTTGAACAAAGAAGGTATGGTTGGTGTGAACAAGACCCAGTCCGGTCAGTCTCTTGGACACTCCAAGCTGGCATTCTTCGCCCTTTTGGACTACGCCGACGGTTTCAACAACCTGAACGGAGAGCGCGGGGCAAGCGGGTCCGGTTGGGGGGAAATCAAGAATTTTGCCGCCCTGAATGCCAATGTGGGTTTTGCCTTGGGCATCTGGCACTACTTTGATGTGGGTGTAGCGGTTCCGGTCTATTACGACAAGTTTAACCTACCTACGATTACCGCCAATGGCGATATTATCAATGATGATGGCCGTACAACGGGTGGCCTGGGTAATGTGAAGGGAAGCTTGAAGGCTCGTTTCCCCTTGCCCGAAGACCAGCCTATGGATGTTGCGGTGTTTTTCGGTGCCGCATTCCCTACGGCCGATCAGGAAAAGCAGGGCCTGTGGGTTCGCGAGCTGGAGTACATCAACAAGGAAACCGGTGAAGGTCAGGCCTTCGGTTCCAATTCCACCACTATGAAGTTCGGTCTTGCCGCAACGGCGGACTTCTCCAAGCTGGATGGCGGCGAGGGAATCCCGTTCTTGATTCACGTGAACGGTGGTTATCGCTACACCAGCAGCGAAGGCGATGTCTATATGAATGTGCCTTTTGTAAGTGCCGCAGCGGAATACTACTTCGTGGATTTCCTCTCTATCTTTGCTGAATACTTTATGGATATCGAACTGGACAAGTTTACGTACAACAATGGTGCTGAAGAGAATCTTGAGTTGCAGCAGCTGACTGGAGCCCTGGTTTTCCATACCCCCGTTGGTCTGGATATTCATTTGGGCGCTTCCTACTACCTGGGTGGCCCCGACGCGAAACTCTCCAATATGAAGACTTGGAAGTCTGTTGACCGTCCTGATGGGGTTCAACTCACTAGGGGTCGTGTTAATCCGGAATATACTGTTTACGGCGGTCTGACTTGGAGCGGATTCCTGCTTCCTCAGGACCGTGACGGTGATGGCGTGACCGACAACGAAGACAAGTGCCCCGATGATTATGGACATCGCTTAAACCAAGGGTGCCCGTTGGGTAATCCTGACTCCGATGAAGACGGCGTCTGCGATTCCTGGGTGGCTGAACGCGGCTTTGAAGATGAATTTGCCGATGTCTGTGAAGGTGTCGATGAATGCCCCAATGAACCTGGTGAAGGTGAAGACGGTTGCGAACTGGATGACCCCGACCCGGATCAGGATGGTGTCTGTGACCCGTGGGTTTCCCAGAAGAAGATGACCAAGAAGTTTGCTGGCGTTTGTAAGGGTATCGATAGCTGTCCGGCACAGGCGGGTCCCTCTTCCAATATGGGCTGCCCCGAAGATAATCCGGACGTGGACTCCGACGGTCTCTGCGATCCTTGGGTGTCTCAGAAGAATAAGCTGTCTCAGTTTGCAAGTCAGTGTAAGGGTTATGACAACTGCCCGGGTGAAGCAGGCTCTAAGGCCAATAAGGGTTGCCCGTGGGATGATCCGGACTCCGATGGTGATGGCATCTGCGACCCGTGGGTGACCGAGAAGAAGATGGGTTACTACTTCGAAAAGGCCGCAACGGATCAGAAGATGGCTAAGGAATGGTTCATCGAGAAGTCTTGTAAGGGTATCGACAAGTGTCCGACCGAATCTGGTCCTGCCAACAACGAAGGTTGCCCGCTGGGCGAACCCGATACCGATGGTGACGGCCTCTGCGACGCTTGGGTGACCGAGAAGAAGATGCTTGACCAGTTCGATGATATTTGTAAGGGTATTGACCAGTGCCCCACCGAATCCGGTCCTGAATGGGCGAAGGGATGCCCCATGGATAATCCGGACGTCGATGGCGACTCTCTCTGCGCCTCCTGGGTCTTTGAGAAGTCTATGCACGACCAGTTCAAGGATATCTGTCCCACCAAGACTCCTGACCGTTGCCCGACGGAAAATGGTCCTGCTTGGAACAAGGGTTGCCCCTTCGATGATGATCCTGACCCGGATGGTGATGGAGCCTGCTCTGAGTGGGTTGCCACGAAGAAGCTCCAGAAACAGTTCGAAAGCGTCTGTAAGGGGATTGACCGTTGCCCGGATGAACCGGGTGCCGATGGCCATGGCTGCCCTGTCCAGGCTCCTGAAAAGCTGACAGGTGTGACCTTCAAGAGCGGCAAGGCTACTCTTGAATCCAACGCCAAGACGGTGCTGAAGGGTGTGGCGAAGAAGCTCACTACCGAAGACCGCTACAAGGACCTGAACATCGTTATCCAGGGTCATACCGATAACGTGGGTAAGTCCGCCAAGAACCAGAAGCTGTCTCTTGACCGTGCCAAGGCGGTGATGAACCTCCTCATCAAGTCCGGCGTGGGCAAGAACCGCATCAAGGCCGTGGGTTGCGGCGATAGCGCTCCGGTGGCCGACAACAAGACGGCAGACGGTCGTGAAGAGAACCGCCGTATCGAAATGCACTATGTGACGCCGGATGACGATGGCACCAAGTGCGTGGCCACCTTCACGGAATAAGGTCTCTTACTGAATCTTTGAAAAGCCCGGGGTTGATTCCCCGGGCTTTTTCTAATTTGTGGGTATGACGAA
>JAEEGL010430666.1_pt1 | contig 12046 bp, 10 predicted proteins | sample 9134231 | NCBI WGS metagenome assembly JAEEGL01 (sample SAMN16246548, study PRJNA631951) | gut metagenome | biome: gut microbiome; feature: rumen; material: fiber-attached | host: Bos | place: Iran: Karaj | collected 2018-10
AAGCGGAAGGTTTCAGACAATCTGCAATATTGAAAGCAGAAGGAGAAAAACAAGCTGTTATTTTGGAATCTGAAGCTAAAAAACAAAAATCAATTTTGGAAGCAGAAGGACAAGCAGAAGCTATTAAAAGAGTTGCAGATGCTCAAAAGTATGAGATTGATACGGTTTATAATGCAATACACCAAGGTAAACCTACAAACGACCTTATAGCTATAAAGTATATGGAAACATTAGGTAAGGTTGCAGACGGCAAAGCAAGTAAAATCTTTTTACCTTTGGAAACAAGCGGTGTTACAGCATCACTTGCAGGTATAGCCGAACTTTTTAAAGATAAAAAGGAAAATACAGGCAAATAGTAATTTGTGAAAAATTTGTGAAATTGACCGTTTTTTTGTTGACAAAAAAAAGTTTATGTTGTAAACTTATTTCGTATCGCGAAAAAGCGTTAAAATAAAGAAGGATAAAATTTAAATGGGGGTAGTAAAAATGAAGAAGTTTTTAGGTTTGTTAGCAGCAGTATTGCTAGTAAGCGGTTCAGCTTATGCAGCAAGTTCGATGAGTACCTATAAAGGTATTGCAGATTTCTCAAATTCAGGTCAGGCATTATTTTCTTTCACGCTTAAAGCTGTAAGTAATGATGCAGCAGTATCAGACAACACAATCAGATGGACAAGTGCAGATGCTTTTAACACAGAATCAGCAGATAAATGGGTAAGAGCAGATCACTATGCAGTTGTAGCAGCAACAGTTACAAAAGCAGGTTTCAATGTTTATATGTATCAAACAAACGGTCAATCTACAGATTATAAAGCTACATCACCAAGAACAAATGCAGACGGTTCAAAACCTGTTAGCGGTTTGGTTAACACAAGAACAAAAGGTGGAGACTTCCAAGGTTTTGCTCCTTTAGCATATTCTTTCGTTCCTACAAAGAACAAAACCATAACATTTGACGGAACAGAAGGTACACCTTCAGATTCTAGAGCAAACAGATTCTTCGTAGATTCCGGAGATAAGAAAGCTGATGGTTCATCAAACTTTGATAGAAACTATGCTCTTATTGCAAGTCTCTGTGGTCCTGTATTTGGTCCTTTTGATGCACAAGGTGCAGTTAAACCATGGTGCTCAAATGATGTTGTAAATCATACAGCATATATGTATTTCTTCGGTAACTTCCACGACATCGTAGGTGGAGATATTTACGGAACAGATCAAATCAAGATCGAACAAGTTACAGAGTAATATTTAGTTTATATTGTTGGGGTATGTGAAAGCATACCCCAACATACAGAGTTTTTTAATTTAGTTCTTTTTTATTGAGTTGTTTTACAATAGTTTTACAATTTTGTTAAAAAGAATTTTTTTGTTTGTAAAAAAAGGTTTTTTAAGTGTATATAAAGAAAAGTTTAATATTATCATTGTTTTTATGTCTTATAGTATCTTCAGCTTATGCAAGTAATATCGGTAGAACTGTATACGGTGCTTATGCTGAATCTATAACCGGTACCGATTTTAACGATAATTTACACGTTACAGATAGTGCAAGAATTTTTAATTGGGGTACTATGGCATCCAGTGGACAAACGAGCGGTGTTAATGAAGGTTTAAGTTATACAAGATTTCGTACTACAGGTACTTCTTGGGGCGGCGGGGGAGTAACATTCGTTAATTCATCAAATGAAGAAACTACAAGAGATATGTCTGCATACTATGGAGGAAAGTTAAAATTTTTAGTTAAGATAAATAGTTCTAATTGTAAAAATATTCCTGTTGGTATTAAAGTAAATGGTGCAAATACATGTATCCCGTTAAGTAGTTTTTCAGGTTTTGATTCAACCAAATTAAATCAATGGCAGGAAGTTTCTATTACTTTAAATAGTTCTGCTCATTCAAATATAACATCTGCAAATTTGGCAAAAACATCATTTTTGCTCTTAATAGCTTATGATGCAAATGTTCTTAGCAGCGGTTTGAATTTAGATATAGATTATGTTCGTTGGGTAAAACCTAGTGCAACCGGATCTTTTAATGTAACAGTTAAGAATGTTTCTAATAATTCTACTGTCAGCACAAGCACTATGACTTGGGCTTCAAGTAATTTTCAAACAGGTTGGAAAGTTGCACAACAATATTTGGAAATAGATTACGATAAAGATTCTTCAACTAACGATTGGAACGTTAAGTTGTATGTAAATAATGGATCAAAAGATAGAAATGGTTTATATGCAACAAAAGCAGGTACTGAATATGTTATGACCATGTGTTGGAGAGCAAGCGCGGAAGCTCTTCCGTATTCTGATTATAACGGGAACCATACTTTGCAAATTGCTGAAGGTTATAATTCAACCGGAAAGTATTATTATCTCTACGATAGTGGTAGCTCTTCTACAGAATATTCACCTTGGTTATATATGCAAGATTTAACAGCTTTAACTACAGATAAAGATAAAGATTATTCAACAATAATGGGATATAAAACCGGTGGATATCATGCGTATTCCGGTACTTATGGTGCTTCAAGTGGAAATGGCTATTATGCAGGTAGTAAAGTTTGTTTATATTTAGGTGCAAATTGTAATGCAGCAGGCGGCTTGAAATACGAAGGAAATATAGTAGTTGCTTTGGAATATGAATAAGTTGTATTTTAAAGTATTGTTCTTTCTAAGTTTAATGTTTATTTTTAACTTGGCGTATGCTAATTTAAGAATAACACCGGCGGTTGTTAACATTAATGCGGAGCCTATGGCTCTTTGTGAAAACAAATATGTTGTCACAAATATTGATGAAAACACGGTTACGGTAACTGTAACAAAAGAAGATTGGAAAAATTATTCCGGTAATGACAGTTCGGTTACTGTAGACAGATGGTTGGAGATTGAAAAAACTAAATTTGATCTCGGACCAAAAGAAACAATAGAAGTTCCGTTTAAAGTTATAACCGACAAGAATATGAAAGGTTCCGTTTCCGGAATGGTTGTTTTTACTATAGACGGCGGTATGATACAGGTTTTAATGAAACAGCCTATATACATAACAATAAAAGGAACGGAAAGAGTAGATTTTGAAATAGATTCTTTGCAGATGGCTACTTCCGAAAGAGACGGTGAAGTTTATTACAATATGGTTGTTAAGAATCATGGTAATGTTCATATAAGGCATAAAGGTGTTATTGAAATTTATAGCAGGAAAACAGGAAACATTGTTAAGAGTATAGATATAGATGAAACTTTTCCTACTTACGCACAAGACAGCAGAGATTTTAGCGGACCGATTTTTAAAGGAACAGATTTAGTAAAAGGTAAGTACAAGGCAGTATTTAAAATAAAAGCGTTTGATAAACAAGTTACAAAAAGTATAAATTTTAAAGTTTCGAAGTTGGGCGAAGTTGTTACAAATTAAAAGTTGTTGTAAAAAAAAGTAGAATCTAATAAAATATTAAGTAGATAAAAATGAAAAATAGAAAAATATTATCATCAATTTTAGTTTTAGCAGTAATGTTTGGGTTAAGTTCATTTATCCAAGCGGCAGATCCTGTAATTGAAACGGATGTAGTTAACGGTTATTCCAGTTTTGAGGACATGGTGCCGTCATTAGACCACAATGAACCTTATGTAGATACCGTTATAAGTTGTAACATGGTATTAAAACCTAAAACACAAATAAATTTGAGCCGTCTTTGCGGTTCTGCTGTTACTAATTTAAATTATTATTTTAATGGATCTGGAGATGTTCAAAAAGGTCCGAATTACAACAATACGATTAAAGAAGAGACTTTTTATCCTTCGTCAGGTAGAATAAGCAATTCTTATTTGGGCGGAACAATAGATTATAAAGTTCTTAGTGAGTTACAAACATTGAAAACAACAGGCGATAAAATCAATTTAGAAACACCTGCTGAATTTAAACATGCAGTAATAATTAGTTCTAAAGTTGTAGATATACCTGATATGGGGCAGGATTTTACATTGAGCCAACCGACTGGAGATCAATCTCAACCTGATTATACCGCAACAAAAAAAGGTGTTGCTAGACTTGCTGGAAAGTCTGGACGTTGGGTTGTTAGATTTGGTACTCTTAGTGATACAACTTCAAATGCTTTTGGATTCTTTAAATCATCAAAACAGTCTGCCAATAGAATCTTTATTATTGGTGGCTTGAATGCATGGAATCTTATTGATGGTCAGTATGATGATAATTTCGGAGAAGGAACAGATCATATCATCTATTATGACCAAGCTCAAGATACATCTTTAAATGATGAAGAAATGGAAATTTGTCAAAAAGCGAAAAGATTACTTATGGAATATAATTTAAGTCCTACTGCTTGTGATGAAGAGACAGGTGAAATTCGTAGTGAAGAAGGTTGGGTAGCTATAGATGCCGATCAAGCGAAACGATTTTTAAAAGTTACTGATGATGGTAAGTTATATTATCCTATGTTTGATAATGCATGGGGAAGAATATATGCAATAATGTCTGAACCTTCAACTAACGATTACAGACCTGCAAAGAGAGTAAGAGTAAAGGCAAGAATCGGAACAAACGGTGGATTCAAATTCAATAACTTAGCAGATGGTGATGTTGTTAAAATATATACCGTAAACGGTCAAAAGATTGCAGAACTTAATGCAGGTGAAACTTCCGAAGGATTTGAATGGAAAGGCAGAAAGGGAACCAACAACAGCGGCGATTGGGCAAAGAGCGGTATATACGTTTATCAAATTAAGTTGAAAGACGGTAAGATAATAAGCGGAACAATAGTTCTTGCATACTAATAAAAGTAAAGAGAAAAGATGAAAAAAATTCTAGTAGTTTTATTATTAACCATAATGGTAGCAGTAGCACAAAATGTGCAAGCAGCTTTTGAAGATACCTATTGGGGTGTAAGAGCTTTAGGTATGGGTGGAGCATATACTGCAGTTGTTAACGATGCAAACGCACCGTTATATAACATTGCAGGTATAGCAAATTGTGCACAAAAAGAAGTAACATTGATGGGTTCAAGACTTTTTACCGGTCTTGACGGTGTAGAAATTTCAGCAAACTATTTAGGTTTTGTTTATCCTTTTGCAGATAAAATCGGATCAGTTTCTTTTGCATGGTCATCTTTAGGTGTACCGGGACTTGCAAGATATGATACATTCAATGTTGGTTATGCAAGACAATTAAACGATGCATTTAAGATAAATACAGAAGTATGGAATTTAAGTGCAGGTTTAAACTTAAAATATTTAAGAGAAGAAATAAAATTTGATGAAGAAGACGGAGATCTTTCAGATAGTAAAGGAGCATTAACTTGCGATATCGGTTTAATGGCACAATTTACAAACGGATTAAGATTAGGTTTCAGCAGTAAATATTTAACCGGACCGGATATAGGATATGTAGAAGAAGATAAAGTAAGTAACATGAACGTAATAGGTATCGGTTATTACAGTGACTTATTACCTTATTTAAAAATACCTACATTCACCGCAGATATGGATATAATATTTATAGATGGTGAAACCAAGTTAAGATTAGGTGTGGAAAGTTATGTATTGGATGACAAATTGGGAATAAGACTTGGCGGAAGATCAGAAGCTTTTGATATCGGTTTCGGATACGAATTTTCATTTGCTAACGAATCAACTTTAGTAATAGATTACGCATTTGAGTTACCGTTTGAAATAGAAGAAAGTTACGGTTCACATTTCATAGCAATTTCATTCAGATTTAATTAATAATTTTCACTTGTAAATATTTAACGATTTTTGTATAATAATCGTGTTGTTAAATTTTTTTGTAAATTACAGATAATCAGATAAATGAAAAAAGTTTTCGGTTTATTTTTTACTTTAAGCATATTATTTTTTTATTCAAATATATCCTTTGCAGCATTTTCTGCAGGAGAACTTGCAACAGTAGATTTGGTTGCAGATTTTTCCGGTAAAGGATCCGCAGACTTTTCTATCGAATTAAGAAATATTTCCGACGATGAAGTAACAACCGAAATCGGTTGGACAATTCAAGATGTCGTTCTAAAACAACAAAGTGATCAATGGAAATGGTCAACTACGTATGCTGTTATAACATCTACAGTAACAGATCCGAAAATAAATTATTACCTTTATCAAAAAAATACTGAAAGTACAGTATACACATCAACAGCTCCGAGAACAAATGCTGATGGTTCAACTGTTTACAGCGGTTTGGTAAATCAGGAATTAAAAGGTGGAGAATATCGTGGATATGTTCCTCTGAGTTTCCTTTTTACTGCAGATAAATTAACCGGTTCGGATTTACAAAAAACTTATGATCCGGAAACAATGACACACTCCGGAGATAAAGTTGCAAGATATTTTAAAGATAAAGCGGATAGTGATTTTAATGGCGGTCAGTATGCTGTAATTGCATGTGCCAATACAGGCGGAATTGCATTTTATCCTTATGGAGAAGGCGGAACTTATTCGCCTTGGACACCGGAATCTGTACAACAAAGTAAAAGAGCATATATGTATTTCGGCGGTAACTTTTTGAATATTTTACGTGGTGATATTTTTGGAACTGATCAAATATTTATTGAAAAGGTTGTTGAATAATTATGAATTTTAAAAAGATTATATCATTATTATTTGTTTCATTGTTTGTAACAGCATCTGTTGTTTTTGCTGCAAACAATAACAGAAATGTATATAGTGTTTTCTCTGAAAATTTTAACGGCGCTCATCCGGATGCTTCTTCTTCGGATGAAGATTCTGTTCAATTTCAACTTTGGAGTAACCAATCTATGCATGGCGACACAATGACAGACAACGCGCCTGAAGGTCAATCTTATTCAAAACTTACAAATCTTACTCCCAGCGGAGGCAGATATAAATACGGCGGCGGAGGATTTGTTTCAACAAATTCCAGCGGATATCATAATATGTCTGCATATTATGGCGGTACAATAAAATTTTGGGCTCGTTCATCAAATTCAAATATGACAAATTTCAGAGTAGGTGTAAAAATTAATAATCAGGAAGTGTTGGTTCCGTTATCAAATTTAGGATTTACAGCTAACGGACAATGGCAGGAGTTAACGTTTACATTATCTTCTGCTACAGATAGCAGAATATCATCATCAAATTTATCGCAAACAAATATTTTGTTTATTTTTAATTTGCCTGAAGCAAATTATGTTGACGGTGAATCAATAAGTTTTGATAATGTTCGTTGGATACAAGGCAGCGGCGGAACACCTGAAAGTTTTTCAGTTGTAACAAAAAATATTTCAGATGATCAGGAAACAACAGATCCTATATCTTTTTCGGAAGATACATTCGGACAGGGTTGGTCGGTTGCAAATCAGTATGTTGAAATGGATATAGACGGAGAGTTTTTAAATAATAATTGGGCAGTAAGAGTTTGTTCAAACAGTAATGATTATGCAGGACTTATAAATATTAATAACACAGACGATATTTTGCCTATGGCATGGAAAATGAGTTGGACTACTTTACCGTTTAGTTATACGGATGATGAAGGTTCAAACGCTAATACGTTGCAGATTGGTGAAAATAAAGAAGGAACAACTATATTAGGTTTATATGATGCGGGAAAAGTCGCAATAAAGGGTGACGGTGCAAAATGGTGGTATCCTTGGTTCTTCGTTCAGAAGAAAAGTGATACATCAGCAAATTCATTAATAGTGAATGTTAAAGGTTGTCATACTTTTGAAAATACTAATGGTTCCGGAGTAACTACTGAATATTTTGATACTCCTAATAGCGCTTATGCAAATACTTATGAAAGAAAACCGAAATTATTTTTTGCATGTAATACAAAAGAAGCAAAAGCTGTACAGTATACAGGAAGTTTAATTGTTAGTTTAAGTTACGAATAATTTTATGAAAATGAATTATATAAGAAAATCATTCTTAATAATGTTTACATTATTTGCACCGATGTTGTTTTCTGTTGTTTGTAATGCTGAAACAACAGTGGAAAAACAAATAACATCTGTTGCTAATTTTACCAGTATAGATCCTGTTGTTACACATACTGCAATAGAAACAGTTTTAGCAAACGGCATTTTAAATGCAAAAGTTAATACACTTTTTGGTGATGCTACTGCTGCAGATCTTGTGTTGGAATATCAGTTGAGTTCCGGTGAAACAGGTGAAATAAAAAAAGAAAATATTGCAAATAAAAGAGATTATTTTCTCGGAACACCTGAAGGTACTGTAACAAAAGATACAGATTATGTTGATTATAGAATTAAAGGTGTGTTTCAAGTAGAAGGTGAAGATTTTGTTGTTTATGCTCCGGAAGGTGCATCGTCATCGACATTTGTAAGAGCAAATGTTGTAAGTATAATAGAACAGCCTGTTGATGGCAGTACAGGTGGAAAAATAGAAGTTTTCTGCGGAGATCAGTCTAAAGGAGATAAAGGAACAGTTGTTGTTTCTGTTCCGGAAGGTGCTTACAGCGGTGAACATAATGTGATTGTGGATTTTCTTGCAGAATCGGAGTCTTCTTCAGATCCGTCATCTAAAGGAAAACAAAATATATTGTCAACTCTTTTTGTTGATGTTGAAGATGTTTTGGAATTGGAAAAGGCTGTACAAATTAGTAATCTTCCTTTACAAACTAAAGCACAAGCAAATAAATTTGCTATGCAATATCAAGAAGGAGCAGAATGGGAAAATTATGCAAGTTCTAACTTATCGGTAGATAAAACAAATCAAATATTTTCTTTTTCTGCGACGAATTTAGGTTCCTACAGAGTAATAGAAAATCTTGTATTTTCAGATTCAACTTACAGACCTAAAAACAGAATAGTTGTAAAAGCAAAAATTCCAGGTTCTTATCCCGGATTTGAATTCAAATATTTAGGTGAAGGTGACGTTGTAAAAATATACAATTTGAAAGGTAAAAAAATAGCAGAACTTAAGAGTGGAACTTCTGACGGATTTATATGGAAAGGTAAGAAAGGAACAGATAATAACGGTGATTGGGCGGAAAGCGGAACATATATCTATCAGATTAAGTTAAAAGACGGCGGCGATGTTATAAGCGGAACAATCGCTTTTGTTTGGTAAAAATTTTTAAGGAATATAATGAAAAAAATTTTAGCAGTATTATTATTAACAATAGTATTTTTTACAGCTCAACAAGTACAAGCAGCATTTGATGATACTTATTGGGGAGTAAGAGCATTAGGTATGGGCGGCGCATTTACAGCAGTAGCTAATGATGCTAATGCTCCTTTATATAACGTTGCAGGAACAGCTTTTACTGCACAAAACGAAGCGACATTGATGGGTTCAAGATTGTTTACAGGTTTGGAAGGAGTAGAAGTTGGTGCAAATTATATAGGTTTTGTTCATCCTATAGATGCTAAATACGGATCAATATCTTTTGCGTGGTCATCTATAGCAACTCCCGGTTTAAGAAGAGAAGATACTTTTAATGTGGGTTATGCAAGATTATTAAACGATTTAATCAATTTGGATAGCGGTATTGTAGATTTAAGTGCAGGTGTTAATTTTAAATATTTAATGCAGGAAGTAAAGTTTGGCCCTGAAGAAGAAGATTTAGATACTTATAAAGGTGCTGCAACCGGTGATATTGGTTTGTTGGCAATGTTTTCCAATGGTATAGGTGTAGGTTTTACAAGTAAATATATAGTTCCTGCAGATATTGGATTTATGGAAAAAGATGAAGTAAAAAATGTAAATGTTTTAGGCTTAAGTTATTACAGTGACGAGTTACCATATATTAAAATTCCTTATTTTACGATAGCATTGGATGTGATTTTCAGAGATAGTGAAACTTCAATAAGAGCCGGTTTGGAAAGTTATGTGTTGGATAAAAAGTTGGCAATAAGACTTGGTGGAAGAGAAGAAGCATTTAATATAGGTTTCGGATATGAATTTGCATTTGCAAATGAAACAAAATTAGTTATAGATTATGCATTGGAATTGCCTATGCAAGTAGAAGAATCTTACGGTTCTCATTTCTTCGCATTATCATTTAAATTCTAATGATTTTGAATTTTAAAATTATAATAAAAAACGGGAAGAATTTTCTTCCCGTTTTTTTTATTAAATTCTTCAACTATTCAACTTTTCAACCATTCAACTGTCGTTAAAAATTTGCTATAATTTACAAAATAATTATAAATTTAATATAAGGGAAAATTTGCCATGAAAACAAATGTAAAAAAACTTTTAAAGTTAGCAGAAAAACCTTCCAAAGATGCAAGAAGATTACATCCGTTCTACAAAGGGAAAATAGAAGTTGTTCCTAAATGCAGAATAAGAGATTTTAATGATTTTGCAATTTGGTATAGTCCGGGAGTTGCTGCAGTTTGTAAAGATATAAATAAACAATTGGAACTTGCTTACGAGCATACAAACAAATGGAACTCGGTTGCAGTTGTCAGTGACGGAACAAGAGTTTTGGGATTAGGTGATATCGGTCCTGAAGCTGCAATGCCGGTTATGGAAGGTAAAGCGTTGTTATATAAATATTTGGGCGGAGTAGATGCTTATCCTATTTGTCTTGCAACAAAAGATCAACAAGAAATAATTAACACAGTTAAAATTTTGCAACCGTCTTTCGGTGGTGTAAACTTGGAAGATATAGCTCAACCGAAATGTTTTCCTATACTTTATACATTAAGAAAAGAATGTCACATTCCTGTATGGCACGACGATCAACAGGGAACAGCATTAGTTACACTTGCAGGTTTAATAAATGCATTAAAAGTAGTTAACAAGAAAATATCTAAAGTTAAAATTGCAATGCTTGGTGCAGGTTCTGCAAATATTTGTATTGCAAGATTAATAATGTTTTACGGCGCAAATCCTGCAAATATCATAATGGTGGATTCTAAAGGAACATTAAACAAAAAAAGAAAAGAATTAAAAAATTCTCATCCGGAAAAATGGGCAATGTGTTGCGATACCAACGGTTCGAACGTTGAAGGTACAATAGAGACAGCAATGGAAAATGCGGATGTCTTGATATGTTTATCTACACCGGGACCAAACGTAATAAAGAAAGAATGGATTAAAAAAATGGCAAAAAATCCGATAGTGTTTACATGCGCAAATCCTGTTCCTGAAATATGGCCGTGGGAAGCAAAAGAAGCAGGAGCAGCAGTAGTTGCAACCGGTAGAAGCGATTTTGAAAATCAGGTAAATAATTCGTTGGGTTTCCCGGGAGTATTCAGAGGAACACTTGATGCAAGAGCAACAACAATAACCGATAATATGTGTATTACGGCAGCAGTAGAACTTGCTTCATGTATTGCCGATAATAAAATAAAACCTACACAAATATTACCGACAATGGACGATTGGAAAGTTTATCCTAAAGTTGCTGCGGCAGTTGCAGTAAAAGCAATAAAAGAAAAAGTTGCACAGAGAAAAGCAAGTTATGATCAGTTTTATGCTCAAGCAATGAGTATGATAAAAAGAAGCAGAGCATTAACTGCAGATATGATGAAAAACGGATTTATAAAAAAATCCAAATAAAATTGCCGAAGGCAATTTTATAGTTTATAGTTGGTAGTTTATAGTTGATAGCTTGTTGTAAAAATTCACGAAGTGAATTTTTGGTGTTTAATAGAAAATTTTGTGTAACAAAATTTTACATTAAGCCATAAACCACAAACCATAAACTACAAACTAAAAAATCCGAAGGATTTTTTTAATGAAACAAATAGAAAGTGAAATTATTATCAATAAAGTTTGTGAGCTTTGCGGTGATGTAAATTTTAATTTACCGCAGGATGTTGTTGATTGTATATCATCTCACATAAAAAACGATAATTCCATATCCGATAATATTTTAAAAGAAATTTTGGAAAATGCAAAAATAGCAAAAGAAAAAAAGATTGCATTGTGCCAAGATACGGGAACTGCAAACTTTTTTGTGAAAATCGGTAAGGAAGTGGAAATAATAGGCGACGATATTGTTACCGCAATAAATAAAGGCGTATCTCAAGGTTACACAAAATATTATTTAAGAAAATCTATTGTAAGTGATCCTTTAAACAGAATAAACACAAAAG
>JAEEGL011044955.1_pt1 | contig 12046 bp, 9 predicted proteins | sample 9134231 | NCBI WGS metagenome assembly JAEEGL01 (sample SAMN16246548, study PRJNA631951) | gut metagenome | biome: gut microbiome; feature: rumen; material: fiber-attached | host: Bos | place: Iran: Karaj | collected 2018-10
GCCTTACGTTATCGAGCGTTGGCCGGGCGGTATGCTCACCAACTTCGCCACTATCCGCAAGGCTGTGAAAAAAATGTCGAACATTGACAAACTGATGTCTGATGGTACATTCTCCAACCTCTCAAAGCGTGAGTTGCTCCAGGTGACTCGCCAGCGTGCTAAATTGGAGAAGAACCTCGGTTCTATCGCTGACCTGACCCGTCTGCCCTCCGCACTCTTCGTGGTGGATGTGATGAAAGAGAATATCGCTGTGAAGGAAGCCAACCGTCTGGGTATCCCCGTGTTCGGTATCGTTGATACCAACTCCGATCCCAATGACATCGACTTCGTGATTCCCGCCAACGACGACGCTAAGGACAGCGTCGACGTCATCCTGACCGCTTGCTGCGAGGCTATCGCTGAAGGTCTGGAAGAGCGCAAGGCTGAGAAGGCTGACGAGAAAGCCGCTGCTGAGCAGAGCGAAGAGGCTCCCGAGGCTCGCCCCAAACGTGCCGCACGCCGCGCACGCAAGGAAGAGGCTCCCGCTGAGGCTCCCGCCGCAGAAGCAGAGACCGAGGCTCCCGCCGCAGAGTAATTCAATCAAGTTTAACCCCATTAAAGAACAATAAAAACAATGGCTGTTACAATAGCAGATATTCAGAAACTGCGCAAAATGACAGGTGCCGGCTTGGCAGACTGCAAAAAGGCTCTCACCGAGGCTGAGGGCGACATCGAGAAGGCTATCGAACTGGTGCGTCAGCGTGGTCTGGCCATCGCCGCCAAACGTTCTGACCGCGAGACCTCTAACGGTTGCGTGCTCGTGAAAGTGGTGGAAGGTTTCGGTGCTATCATCGCATTGAAGTGCGAGACCGACTTCGTGGCCAACGGTGCCGACTTCATCGCTCTGACACAGGCTATCCTCGACGCTGCTGTCGAGAATAAGTGCAAGAGCTTGGACGAGGTGAAAGAACTTGTACTCGCTTCTGGCGATAAAGTGGCCGACGCTGTCGTGCAGCGCTCGGGTATCACCGGTGAGAAGATGGAACTCGACGGTTACAACTTCATCGAGGGTGAGAACATCTACTCTTACAACCACCAGAAGAAGAACATCCTCTGCACCATGGTGCAACTCAACAAGGCTGCTGAGGAGCAGGGTCACAACATGACACTGCAGGTGGCTAACACCAACCCCATGGGTCTTGACGTTGACAGCATCCCCGAGTCTGTGAAAGAAAGCGAACTCAAGGTTGCCATCGAGAAGACCAAAGAGGAACAGGTTCAGAAGGCTGTCGAGGCCGCTTTGAAGAAGGCTGGTTTCAACCTCTACATCGCCGAGAACGAGGAGCACATCGCCGAGGGTATCGCCAAAGGCAATATCACCGAGGAGCAGGCTCAGGAAATCCGCGACCTGAAGGTGCGCGTGGCTGAAGAGAAGGCTGCCAATCTGCCCGCACAGATGGTGCAGAACATCGCTCAGGGCCGTCTGCAGAAGTTCTTCAAAGACAGTTGTCTGGTGAAACAAGACTACATCTGGGACACCAAGATGACCGTCACCGACTATCTGAAGTCTGCCGACAAGGACCTGAAAGTGGTTGCTTTCAAGCGCTTCACTCTCCGTGCAGAGTAATTGACTTTTTATTTCAATAAGTGTGTAGAGACGTCACTGTGTGGCGTCTCTACTGCTTTATAATTGTTAAAAATTTGACAAATGAAGATTTTTGCGGTTGGAATGAACTATGCCTTGCACAATAAAGAACTGCATGGTACGTTAAATAAGACGGAAGAGCCTGTCATCTTCACCAAGGCCGACTCCGCGCTGCTGAAAAACCACAAGCCGTTTTTCCTGCCCGAAGAAATGGGGCGTGTCGATTACGAGACGGAAGTGGTGGTGCGCATCAGCCGTTTGGGTAAAGGCATTCCTGCAAGGTTTGCACATCGCTATTATGACGCGTTGACCGTGGGAATCGATTTCACCGCCCGTGACTTACAACAGCGATTGCGCGAGCAGGGACTGCCATGGGAGTTGTGCAAGGGCTTTGACGGCTCGGCGGTCATCGGCGACTGGATTGACAAGGAGCAATGCGGTGATGTGCAAAACGTCCCGTTCAGACTCGATATCAACGGGCAGACCGTACAAAAAGGATGCACGGCCGACATGCTCTATCAGATAGATGAGCTGATAGCCTATATCAGCCGGTTTTTCACGCTGAAAACGGGCGATTTGCTCTATACAGGTACCCCAGCAGGCGTAGGGCCTGTTCATATCAATGACCACTTGGAGGGCTTCCTGAAAGATGAAAAAGTCCTGGACTTCAGGGTGAAATAGGGGAGGCAAGAGGCAAGAGGTAAGAGGTAAGAGGTAAGAAGCAAGAGGCAAGAAGCAAGAGGCAAGAAGCAAGAGGCAAGAAGCAAGAGGCAAGAAGAATGGCATACAAACGATATATCTTGGTGATGATGGTGCTGGTGCTCAGTGTGATGAGTGCCGGTGCCCAGCGGTTTTTTAATCTGACCGCTGGCGAGGTGAGCATCGACTCGGTGCTGCCCCGTTTCACCTATTCTGTGCCCTTAGATGAGCACTATGCCGACTCTCTCTATTTCGTCACCATCGACTATCCCGAATATGTGGAGATGAACAATAGTGATGTGGCGCGTTATCATGCCGTCACATCCGAGGAGTTGCCTCCATGGCCTGAAATCAGCACGCAATTGGTGGTGTCGCGTAAGAAAGGGGCCTTAGAGGTCAGTTTCGTGCCCTTGGTGAAACAATCGGGCAAATACCGTATCATGGCCAGTTTCATGCTCCGCGTCGATTCACGGGCAAAGAAACCCTCCCTACGGGCTTCTTCGAGGGCTTCTGAGGCGGCATCTCGCTATGCCGACCATTCCGTGCTTGCTGAAGGACGGTGGGCGAAAATCAGCGTTGCCTCCTCGGGGGTTTATCAATTAACACCCGAAGTGGTGAAAAAGGCCGGTTTTTCTGATTTCAACCGTGTGAAAATTTACGGATATGGCGGCGCGTTGCAAAACGAGGCCCTCGACGGTGAAGCCTTACAGGCGCTTGACGACTTGAAAGAAATACCCACATGCACGGTCAATGGCCGTAGGCTCTTCTATGGTCAAGGGTCCGTCACATGGCAATCGCCGGCGACCATGCGCCGTACGCGCAATCCCTATTCTGACTACGGTTATTATTTTATCACAGAATCCGACGGTGAGCCCCTCTCCGTAGATAGCGCGGAGTTTGTCAGTTCGTTCTATCCTGTGCCTGCCGACTACCATGTGCTGCACGAGGTGGATAATTACGCGCTGTTTTATGGCGGACGAAACCTTTTTGAGAACACCCCCATCGCCCTCGGCGCATCCAAAGAATATACCGTAGGAAGGGCGGGCCGCCGCTCTGACGGAAAAATCGCTGTTTGCGTGGCAGGGGGAACCGCCAGCAGCGTACAGATAGAGGTCAACGATTCGGTGGTCGGCACGCTCTCTTTCTCTCTCAAAGACACAGATGAGGGCAATCAGGCCATCGGCACGTTCGACATCCCAGACCTGAAAGACCAGAATGTGGTGCGGCTGACCACAAAATCCGGAGGACCTGTGCGCCTCGACTATATTGATGTCTATACACCCGACATGCGCGATGCGCCTGCGCTCTCCTCATCCAAACCCGCAGCCGAATACGTGTATAATATCACCAACCAAGACCTCCATGCCGACGGACCTGCCGACATGGTCATCATCATACCCACTTCGCAGCAGTTGCGCGTGCAGGCACAGCGGTTGGCCGATTTCCACGTCAGCCACGACAGTCTGCGCGTACGCATCGTGCCGGCCGATGAGTTGTTCAACGAGTTCGGCAGCGGCACACCCGACGCCAATGCTTACCGGCGTTATCTGAAGATGCTCTACGACCGCGCTGAGACCGAGGCCGACATGCCGCGCTATCTGATGCTTTTCGGCGATTGTCTCTGGGACAACCGCATGCTTACTCCGGAATGCCGCAATTTCTCTGCCGACGATTTCCTTCTGTGCTATGAGAGCGAGAATTCCTTCAGTCATGTCGATTGCTATGTTGACGACGGATTCTTCTGCCTGCTCGACGATGGCGAGGGTACCAGTCCGCAGTACCGTGACAAATTGGATGTGGCTGTAGGCCGCTTTCCTGTCAGATACGAGGTCGAGGCAAAGGTGATGGTGGATAAGACCATCGCCTATGCGGAAAATGACAATGCCGGATCGTGGCAGAATGTTGTCATGTTCCTCGGCGACGACGGCGACAACAACACCCACATGATAGACGTCAACGCCGTGGCAGACAACATCGAGACCACCTACCCGGGGTATCATGTCAAGCGTGTGATGTGGGATGCTTACAAGATGAGCACGTCGTCGGTGGGTAATTCTTATCCCGAGGTGTCGAAAGCCATCAAGCAGCAGCAGGCCGAAGGTGCGCTCATCATCGACTATGGAGGCCACGGCTCGGAAATCAGCATCTCGCATGAGCGCGTGTTGAAACTCTCCGATTTCCAGCAGTTCAACAACAAGAACCTGCCGTTGTGGGTCACAGCGTCATGCGACATCATGCCGTTCGACGGTCCTGTGACGAATATCGGCGAGGAATGCGTGCTCAACAGCAAGGGTGGTGCCATGGCCTTCTTTGGGACTACCAGAAAGGTATGGACCAATTACAACAAAGTCATCAACCGTGCCTTTATCCGTAATGTGCTGAGTACCGTCGACGGAAAGCCCCTCTCTATCGGCGAGGCAGCCCGTGTCACCAAGAATTACCTCATCACGTCGGGCGAGGACACGTCAAACAATAAATTGCAATATTCATTGCTGGGCGACCCCGCGCTGACGCTTCATCTGCCCACGCAGACGGTGGTCATCGACAGCATCAACGGAAAGAAAGTGGAAGACGGCTATATGCCCGTACTGGGTGCCGGGTCGGTAGTGAGGGTGGCCGGACATGTGGAGAACGCTGACGGATTGACCGACGAGGCGTTCAACGGACTGGTCAGCGCCACTGTGCGCGACACGCGCGAACTCATTGTTTGCAAAGTCAACAACAAAAATGAGACTTCAACGCCGTTCACGTTCTACGACCGCCAGAAAATACTCTTCAACGGCAGCGACAGCATCCATGCGGGTAAGTTCGCCTTCACCTTTGCCGTGCCCATGGATATCAACTATGCAGAGGGCACGGGACTGATCAATCTGCATGCCGTCAACAAACAGCATGACAAAACGGCACATGGAGCGTACGACCGCTTCTATGTCTATGGCAGCGCAGAAATCGTCAGCGATGGCATCGGCCCGTCGATATATTGTTATCTCAACTCACCATCGTTCACTGACGGAAGCAATGTCAACGCCACACCCTATTTCGTGGCCAAGGTGAATGACAAAGACGGCATCAACGCCTCAGGAGCAGGCATAGGCCATGATATGGAACTCATCATTGACGGTCAGATGGCGCGCACCTACAACCTCAATGACAATTTCACCTTCGATTTCGGAAATTACACATCGGGCACCACCTTCTACAGCATACCCGAATTGGAACCGGGACGCCATCAACTGCTCTTCCGCGTATGGGATATCCTGAATAATTCTTCCACAGCCCAATTGTCGTTTAATGTGGTGAAAGGTTTGCAACCCACGCTCTTCGGCGTCAGTTGCACGGAAAATCCCGCACGAACCACCACCACGTTCATCGTCAATCATGACCGCACAGGCAGTGCCATGGACGTGGAAATCGAGATTTTCGACATGAGCGGACGCTTGCTGTGGCAGCATGCAGAGACGGGTGTGTCTACGGGCGACACCTATACCGTGGACTGGGATTTGACCGTCGACGGCGGCCGCAGACTGCAAACCGGTGTCTATCTCTACCGCGTTTTGGTCAGCACCGACGGCAGCACGCAAGCCTCAAAAGCCAAGAAACTCATCATCGTAGGCAATAATTAGCCACTTCCTTTCGTTATTATCATCAAACGCTTTATCCAAATCTGACATGAAGAAGATAATGAGAATATACATTCTGACGGCATTCCTCTGCCTGGCGACGACTGTCGCGGCGCAGAACAAGGAGGACATGTTCAATCCCGTCAATACCTCGGTCACATCGCAGACCATCGCTCCCGATGCCCGCTCGGCAGGTATGGGTGATGTGGGTGCAGCCACAGACCCCGATGTCGTGTCGCAGTACTGGAACCCCGCCAAATATCCCTTCACCATTTCAAGGGCAGGCGTTGCGCTCAACTACACCCCATGGTTGCGTCAGTTGGTCAACGACATGGACCTGGCCTATCTTGCCGGATATTACCGTATCGGCGACTACAGTGCTGTGTCGGGTTCGCTTCGCTATTTCTCATTGGGCGAGGTTTATACCAGCAGTTCGATGGATGGCGGCAATGATATGACCATCAACCCCTATGAGATGTCGCTCGACGTGGCTTATTCGCTCATGCTCAGCGAGAAATTCTCACTGGGTGCTGCCGTGCGATGGATTTACTCCGACCTGACCTATGATTATACCGAAGATACGGCCCCGGGTTCGGCCTTCGCTGCCGATGTGGCCTGTTACTATCAAGACTATCTCAATATCGGCTCGCGCGAGTGCCAATTGGGCTTGGGTCTGAACATCAGCAATATAGGTAGTAAAATCTCCTTTGGTGGCGACGACAACAGTGAGTTCATCCCCACCAATATGCGCCTCGGTGCTTCGCTCATGGTGCCTGTAGATGAATACAACCGTTTCACCATCGCTGCCGATGCCAATAAATTGCTCGTGCCCACCTATCCCAAACAGAAAGACGGTGAGACGACTGAGGACTATCAGGAGCGTGTGCAGAAGGATTATTACGATGTGTCGAGTATCAGCGGTATCTTCAAGAGTTTCGGCGACGCGCCCAACGGCACGAAAGAGGAACTGCAAGAGATACAATGGAGCGTGGGTGCCGAATACGTTTATCACGACCAGTTCTCCATCCGTGCAGGTTATCATCATGAGAGCGAGAACAAGGGTAACCGAAAATACTTCACCGTGGGCGCGGGATTCAAGATGAGTGTCTTCTCTCTCGATGCTGGTTATGTCATCGCTACGGCGAAGAGCAACCCTCTCGACCAGACACTCCGCTTCACTCTTTCCTTCGATATGGACGGCATCAAGGATCTGTTTAAGAGAAGATAAAAGTATCACCTCACTCCTCCATTCTGAGTGAAGCTCGCCCCACGTAGCCTTCCAGAAGGTCGAGGGGCACCGACAAATCTCAAACCTCATATTTCAAATCTCAATGATACGCGTTGGAATGGGCTATGATGTCCATCAGTTGATTGAAGGCCGCGACCTGTGGTTGGGCGGCATCAAGATACCCCATACGCTGGGCCTGTTGGGGCACAGCGACGCAGATGTGCTCATACACGCCATCTGCGACGCCATTCTCGGCGCTGCCAACATGCGCGACATCGGTTATCATTTCCCCGACACCTCTGATGCCACGCTCGACATGGACAGTAAAATCATCCTGCGCGACACCATCCGTATCATTGCCGAAAAAGGTTATCATGTGGTCAATATCGACGCCACCGTATGCGCCGAAAAACCCAAACTCAATCCTCATATCCCTGCCATGTGTGAATGTATGGCAAGCGTCATCGGCATTGACCCCGATTGTGTCAGCGTCAAAGCCACCACGACCGAAAAACTGGGCTTTACTGGCCGTCAGGAAGGCATCAGTGCCTATGCTGTCGCATTGATAGAGAAGGTTTAGGGTAATATTGTTGTAGTGTTTTCTTTTGAAAATAACAGTTTGTCTTAGAAAACATCCAAGACAAAAAAGACAACGCCCCCATCCTCCTTGGAAAGTTGGGGAGACGGCTGACGCCCTTGAGATGATTTGTAATCTTTTAGCGGACACCAATAATTCTATTCCACTTTGTTTTTATCCCGATACTCGGCGGTGGCGGTGAAGAACACGTCGCTGCTGGAGTTGAGTGCGGTTTCCATGGAGTCTTGCACAACACCGATGATGAAACCGATGGCAACTGCTTGCATGGCCACATCATTGCCGATGCCGAAGAAGGAACATGCCATGGGGACGAGCAACAGTGAGCCTCCTGCCACACCAGAAGCACCACAGGCACCCAAGGTGGATACTATACACAAGATAAGAGCGGAGAAGAAGTTTACCTCAACGCCTACGGTATGAGCCACAGCCAATGACATGACAGTAATGGTCACAGCGGCACCGTTCATGTTGATGGTAGCCCCGAGGGGGATGCTCACTGAGTAGAAATCCTCATCTATACCTAAACGCTTGCACAGGTTCAAATTGATGGGGATATTTGCAGCAGAAGAACGGGTAAAGAAGGCGTTCAGGCCACTCTCCTTTAGGCAGGTGAACAAAAGAGGGTAGGGGTTGCGGCGCATCATAAAGAATGAGATGAGCGGGTTGGTCACCAGCGCATTGAACAACATGCACCCTGCAAGCAAGAGAACCAGATGCCCGTAGGCGGTAAACGTCTCCATGCCGCTGACAGATACCGAAGAAAACACCAATCCGAGAATACCAAACGGGGCAAACTGGATGACCCACTTGACCACCTGAGAGATGACTTCCGCAAAATCGTGCACCACGTTGATGGTTGCCTCGCTCGCTTTTAGTTTCAGGGCCAATCCGATGACAATTGCCCAAAACAAAATGCCGATGTAATTACCGTTTGACAATGCCAACAAAGGATTGGTCACCAGATTGGTGAATAAGTTGTAAAACATATCTGTCAAGGCTCCTGCAGCCTCGCCTTGGGCTTCTACGCCCAGTTGGAGCGTGACGGGAAACAGAAAACTGCCCACCACGGCCAAAACTGCCGCCAAAAAGTGTTTAGCAAGTAGCAGGAAATCAATGAACGGAAACGCGAGCCCAACCCGCCATGTGCTCTGGCTATTGACGAGGCTACCAGTACAAATACAAGCACTGGTGCGATACCTTTCAGCGCATTCAGAAATACCTGTCCGAGTAGTCCGACTGCGGTCCATTCAGGTGCTGCCAAACCGAGTGCTACACCGATGACCAGTCCGATGACAATACGTAGCACCAGGCTGGTTGACGTCCATTCCTGAAGAATCTTCTTTATTGTTTTCATGCTAAAGCCTCAAAAGTCTTATTGAGCATACAAAAATACTTCTTTTTTTTATTCCCAAAAACCTGCGGCACAAAAATGTATGCCCCCCATCATTGTGACATGTGTCAAAAGCATTAGAACCTATATTGCGACACTGTGATTCTCAATCGGTTAGAGATGTTGCTCGTGTCAACAGTCAAGGTGGTATTGCAAATGTGTAATTATATAACTATATTTGCAGAAAACCTGATTCATTGCCCCATAATGGTGCCTGGGAGACATAACCAATTAAAAACATATAAGATGAGACAATTATTAGTATCTGTATTCATTCTTTTCATTTCTGCGACATCACTGGCGCAGAATGTACGTGAAATCATGCCAGTTGATTGGAACGAAGTGCAAAAAACGGCTCAAAATGACCCGCAACGAATAAGAGATCTGGTGGCGAGGTTATCGGCAGATGAAATAGACACTGCCATGACCTGGAATGAACGCATATTTGCCTACTATGGCCAATCCTATTTCACACCAATGACAGAACTTTTCGAAGGTCGGGAACTTGATAAACTGTTTAATGAGAAAAAGTACGAGGAGTGCCTCGCAGGAGCAAAGGAACTGCTCAAAAAGAACCCTCTGAGCCTGAAAGCTCTTTCCAATGCTGCATTCTCAATAAGCAGAATGGTGAAAGACTCGGCCAATTGTGTAAACGTGTCTCTGGAAGAAGGTCAGATGTATTACAATAGAATGCAAAGGATATTCAATACCATAGCCACAACGGGTGAGGGAACAAAAGAAGACCCGTTTTATGTGACAGCGGTTTCTGATGAATACCTGTTCTTGTACTACTATCTTGATATCTGGAAGGTTGCTTCTCAATCTCTGGTCGGAAATTGTGACCTTTTGGAATTGAAAGAAAAAAGCGAATACTATGACCGCCCTCAGATCTATTTCGAGATCACCCGTGTGCTGGAGATAGAGAGCGGATTGTTAAAATAGATATCTGTACTGCTGAAAGCGTTTTTGTATTCATTTTGCAACATTAGTAAAACTGTTTATCTGTCTTTTTCTAATGAGGTTATTAAAAAACATTATAATCTTCATTGTGCTGATTACATGTAATATTGCATGTAATAAAAATAATCGTTCATTTACGAGTATGCCTCCTGAATTGGACAGTGTTATAGCAAAATATATAGTCAATCATCCAGACAACGAGATCTACGATTTAATTTTTGAGAGCCAAAACGGCAAACAGTTTTTCACTCTTCAATGCTCTTCTGATTTATATAACAGTGATTATTTGGATGGGTGTTTTATGAGAGATGGAAAGATAATCGTATACTGGTCGGTCAACAAATCTTGGAAAGACAGTTTGCTTCATATCCGAAAAGAAGAACAATGCCTTGATTCTTTGGTCAAATATACTGATATTGCCAAAAACGATGTTATCAATGATGCCCCATACAATCCTCTGACATATAGAATATTATCAATAAATCAATACAGGGAGGCGGTAGCATCAGACTGGGAATACCCAAAACCGGCATGTGACAGCAATGTGATAAAAAGTTCTGCCCTGAATACAATTATCAATGATTACATTAACACAAACGGTTCGCCAACCATCGTATATTTACGCTTCAATAAAGTGAATGGTGATACGTTTGTTGCTGTAGGCAAGGATTGTGTTTATGATCAGGAGTCGTTTTCTGGTATGTTTTATCGTGATGACAGGGTAGTTGTTGTATATTCAGTCGACAATGTTGACAATATGGATATAATTGATAAACAATCTATGCTTCCCATACAAGAAATGTGCGATTATAAAACAAGGAAAAGTAAAACCTCGTTTTCTCTCGAAGAGAAATATCGAATAGTATCGAAAGAGGTGATAGATTCCGTTTCTGACATGAACCTCTGGTGGAAAATATAAAGGCAAAGAAGAAAAACTCACAATTTTACCGCCAGTTCAATAATATAACCGCATATTTGCCCACACAAAAAAAGTGCGCCGCAACTCTCAACGAGCAGTGGCGCACGAGCCTATGTTTAACTAAAAATCCTTTTTCAAAAAAATCAATGGGAACCTCACGGCCACCATTGTTGTCCAATTAAACAATCTTAATTTAATTACCTTAAACCTAATAACTAAAAACCTAAATCTATTACTACTAACCTAAACAATCTATTAACCTTTTGACAATGCAAAGGTACGGCGAAATCCGACATGTCGCAATACTTTTTACCCCGTTTTTATTAAAAAATACGCTATTCTTGATATAAATCAAGCGCTGTGTGCGTTAACAGTGATTTTTTTTGCATTTTTTTTTGCAAAAACCGCTTTTTAACGTATCTTTGTGTCATTCAAAAAAATAGTATCATCATTTCCTCCTTTTTATATTAGCTTAATTTATACAACACACCATATATGAGAGTACTGATTGTAAATACCAGTGAGAGAATGGGTGGAGCGGCTCTGGCGGCCAACAGGTTGGTGGAAGCGCTCAACAACAATGGCGTAAAAGCCAAAATGTTGGTGCGTGACAAAGAGACGGACAATATCACCGTCGTAGGTCTTGGCAATGCCGTCAAAGGACGCTTGAACTTCCTTTGGGAACGATGGTGCGTGTATTGGAACCTGCACCTTGGACGGAAGCGCCTGTTCGAACTCGACATAGCCAACACCGGCTATGACATCACATCGCTCAGAGAGTTCAAAGAGGCCGATGTGATTCATCTCAACTGGATCAATCAGGGTATGCTCTCCATCGCCGATATCAGAAAAATTTTGGAGTCGGGCAAACCTGTGGTCTGGACCATGCACGACGCTTGGCCCGCAACGGCCATCTGTCATTACACACAGGGATGCAAGGCTTATACCTCTACTTGTCGCAACTGTAAGATGCTGCCTGACAACGGCGGACCCAAAGACCTTGCCTAC
>JAEEGL011273646.1_pt1 | contig 12046 bp, 12 predicted proteins | sample 9134231 | NCBI WGS metagenome assembly JAEEGL01 (sample SAMN16246548, study PRJNA631951) | gut metagenome | biome: gut microbiome; feature: rumen; material: fiber-attached | host: Bos | place: Iran: Karaj | collected 2018-10
AAAGCTGTTTGTCCATCGTGTTTTGCAAGTTCTGTTAACCAATTTGAAATCATTGTATTTTCATCTGTTTGAGCTTTACTATATGTTGTTGCTGCATTATTTGCGTGTGCAAATAGTGATCCTTCATTTACAGCACTTATTGTTACTACCGCTAAGATTAGAAGTATTATTATAGTTATTATTAATGCTACCAATGTTATACCTTTGTTTTCTTTCATAATTATATATTCTCCTTTGTTTTAAATTATTTATTACTTTTTTTCTTTAAATCTTCACTATCTAGTATTATTGTAATTGGTCCTTCATTTAATAAGCTTACTTTCATATGCTCTCTAAATACTCCAGTTTCTACTTTAGTTCCTGATTCTTTGCATTTGTCTACTATGTATAAATAAAGTTCTTCTGCTTTTTCTGGTTTTGCAGCTCGTATAAAGTCTGGTCTATTACCATCCCTGCAATTTGCATATAGAGTAAATTGAGATACGAGTAGAAGCTCACCATTTACATCTTTTAGAGATAAATTCATTTTATAATTTTCATCAGTAAATATTCTTAAATTTAATAATTTTTTTATCATTAAATCTGCTATTTCTTTTGTATCCTCATTTTCAATTCCTATTAATACTAAAAAACCATTATCTATTTTTCCTGTTATTTTACTATTTACTTCAACACTTGCACCGCGTTACTCTTTGTATTACAAATCTCATTTTTATACTTATTTCCTTTTCTGTATTTTTCTAGTGTTTCCATTAATGCTATGTATTTATCTACCATACATACAATGAATGCTTCTCTACTTGTTGGAATTTTTCTTAATGTTAATGGCCACATATGTGATTTTATAACTTTACACACAGGTTCATCTACATTACATATATTTACTGCATTTATACTTGCTGTTTTAGGATGCGTATATCCATGTAATCTATGTCCTTTTTCTTTTGTATGCCAATCGTATATAAAAAAGTCATGCAAAAAAGCACCTGTAACTAATGTATTATAATCAAATGACATATTTAACTTTTTCTCTAATTTTTTAGCTACAATTAAGCTAGCATATGCTACATTTCTTGAATGTTTTAATACTGTTGTAGTACCATGTTGGAAGCATGCTTTTTCTTTCTCACACACAATATCATAATTATCTATATTTCTAATACATGTAAAAAATTTTCTTTGTAAATTAATCATCTTTTTCCCTCACACCAAATATACCACTATATGTATTTTTTTTCAATAGATATTTTTTCCAATTTAAAGCAAAAATAAAGCGAAGTAACTATATATCTAATTACTTCGCTTGCAATAATATAATTTATTTTATTGTTTAACAAATACGTCACTTGGGTCGTTTACCGTTTCTTCTACGGAAAGTGCTGTTTTTGAATCATATGTTATAATATAATATTTTGCACTTATAAAGTCACTATCATCATTCCATTGTAGATATAAAATATTGTTATATATCCAATATCTGCCACTTCGATTATCTTTTGAATAAGTAGCTGTACCATCACTATTTAATACTATAATTTTTGTAGAATTATTATCTTTAATATATGTTCCTATATAACTTGTATTGTCACTTAATAAATTTGTAGTATTCTTAGCAAATGGTATTGCAGGATTATCTATACCCAAAAAGAAAATTTTATTTAATACTGTTTCTCCTTGCTTTTCAATGATAAAATCACATGGAATTGTTTGGCTTGTATCTGCTGGATTAATTAAAGTTATAACTCCATTTTCATATGTATATAAAACTTCTTCCATTCCTTCTATATTACTAATTCCAGTACCATCTGGTTTTAATTCTATATAAAATCCACTTGTTGAATCACCATAAGCATAATAAGTTCCTGTAACATCTTCTTCATTTAGTGGATAATCTTTTGGATTTTCTTCTCCAGAATCATGTTTTGCAAGTTCTGTTAGCCAGTTGGAAATCATTGTGTTTTCTTCTTTTTGTGCTTTACTATAACCTTCTGCCGCATTATTTGCATAGCTAAATAGGCTTCCTTCATTTACTGCTGATATTGTTACAACAGCTAATATTAATAATACAATTATTGTTATTATTAATGCTACAAGTGTAATACCTTTTTCTTCTTTCATACTCTTTCCTCTTTTCTTATGTTTTAATTATCTATATTATATTTTATACCACTTTATTATTCAAGTATTTAAATCAAAAGAGCTGAGTTTATATTAACTCAGCCTTAATATTTAAATTGGTTCCCCGCCTTAGCCGTAATGCTAAGAATTTTATGGACCTGCACTCACATACAGGTGGGTGCCTACCCAAATGCTTGTGGGCTTCTTACTCTAATTTACTGTAAGCTTGCACGCCACATTCGGAGCGAAGCTCCCTTTAACCACATTGTAGGTTCTAAAATTCTAGGTGTACACGCACTATGCAGGGATTTTGCCCTCTCTTTATTGTTAATAATATTATACCATTTTTTCATATTTTTTACAATAATTTTTGTAATATTTTTTATATATTTTTTTACTTTGAATATAGCTTCTGTAGCACATCTATAAACATTGCGTGTGACCATCCAAGACCTATTACCCAAGCTGGATCCATAGTATTATTATCCACTTGTTCCGGAAGTAATCCATGCATATTACTTCCTATAATTGCGAAATCAAAACATTCTCTTGCTTTGTTTCTTACACCTGCTTCTAAATAGTATTCTGCAAGCCAAAGATTAGCAATAATCCATGGATTTCCTCCCATGTAATTATCACCTTCATATCTTAAATATCCTCCTGTATATGTTCTTAAAGTCATAGCTATCATTTCTATTGTATTTTGTATTTTCTTTTCTTTAGGTGAAAACATATTAAATGGATATACTAATCCAAGTAAGCTTATATCTATTCTTCTATCTGTTTTATTTCTAACAAAACATTTTCTATCTTCATCATATAAATTACTTAATATATATTTTTTAATTTTAACTAGATATTCTTTTAATTCATTATTTCTTTTAGCAATTTGTTCTAATTTCAATCTATTAGTTTCATATAAAGGTTTTACTAGTTCATTAATTTCAATCATTCTCTCAAATGCAGAGAAAATTGTTGCTAACGAATATGTATGTATATCTTCACATTCTTCCCATATATCATAACTTGGCTGTCTTGGGTTTCCATTTAATATATCATCAATATATTTTTCTAGGTAATGTACTGCCTTTTCACACATTTTTAAATTGTCTTTTAAAAATGCTTTATCTTTTTTAAATTGATAATAATCATATACTCCATATACAACAGAAGCTGTTTCATCTATTTGGTATCCCCATGATGGTGCAAGCTTGCAATCTGTATAAAATCTTTGCTCCCACATTCCGTCTTTATTTTGAGTATTCTTACAAAAATTTTTATAGAATTTTTCTACTTCTTTATCCATACCCAATTTATACATTGCTTTTGTTATAAATATTGCATCTCTTGGCCAACAATATGAATATCTTCCACATTTCGAATATTCTTCATCTACTTCTGCAGCAGCTGATATTCCACCTGTTTCATTATTATATAATAATGGAAATAGTAAAATTGTTCTTTCATATATTTTTTTCATTTTGTTTTCTTTTTCATTAATTGGATCTATTAGATTTATTTTGTTGTGTTTCTTTAGATAGCTTTTCCAATATTTTTTTGTATCTTCTAATTCATCATTAATATCAATTTTTCTTAATCTATTATTTTCATCTTCGACTTTAGAAGTATTGTCATATATAGATACTAAAATATCTATAGTAGCTTCTTCTTCTGGTTTTATTGTTCCAATGTTATATGATATGCTTGAATCTATGCTAGTTCCTACATAATCTTTACCGCCAATATATCCATCGTTAATATTTTCAGATGTGCTATTTATTTGATAACTTAATGGCTCTTTTTTAGAAAAAACACTAAATGTATAATCATGCATATATTGAATTAAATTTCCATTTTTATATAATCCACTTACTGCATTATTACTACTAGATAATAATTTAGAATGGATTAATAAATCTATATTTAAATCTATAGTATTATGATTTATAAATTTATATCTTTTAATTAATACATTTTCTTTTATTGGTATAAAATCTAATTGTAATACTTGTAAATTAAAATATGTATTTAATATTTCTGTATTTAATATATTTGTTTGATTTATATAATTTTGTGTATATACATTATTTACATCATCAGCTAAATTTATTAGCCTTGAATCATTTACTTTTATACCAACCTTAAATTCATCTACGAATTGTCTAAAATCAATATTTGGATAATATAGTCTTAAAAGTTCTCCTCTCTTTGAAAAAGTTGCTTTTAGATTTTTATTTCCTATTATTGCATCATTAAAGTATTTTGTTTTCATTTTTATTCCCTCTTACTCTATTATTTTCACTATTTGTCTTTCTAATTCTTTTATTCTTTCATTTAAATCACTTATTTGAGAATCAGCAATATTCTCTCCTAATTTTTCTTTTAAAACTATTTCTTCCATATCTATTAATTCTTCTTTTAATGTCTCAATTCTTTCTAATACTTCTAATCTTAATGGTCTATATTTCTTTGGCAATTCAACAGTTTTTTCAACTGATAAATTATCATCTAATGTATATGTTTCACCAAATGAAGGTATTATAACTGGAATATCAGTTTCTTCCATAATTTTTGCTTTTAAAACTTCTTGTCCTTCTTCTTCTCCGTGTACCAAGAATATATATTTTGGTTTAGAATATATTGAATAAATAAAATTTAATAACCATTCTTGATCAGCATGACCAGAGTATCCTTCTATATATTCAATTCTAGCATTTACATTTATTTCTTCTCCAAATATTTTTACTCTTTTTTCTCCATCTACAATTTTTCTTCCAAGTGTACCTGGCGCTTGATATCCTACAAATAAAATTGTACAGTTTGGATTCCATATATGATGTTTTAAATGATGTTTTATTCTTCCCACTTCACACATTCCGGCTTGCAGATAAAATTATTGCAGGTGTTGTCATTGCATTTAATTCTTTTGATTCTTCTGCAGTTCTAGTAAATTGCAAACCAGGAAATTCTAATGGATTTTCTCCTCTTTTTATTTCTTCTTGTATTTCATCACTAAATAAATACATATTATTCCTAAATATTTCAGTTGCTGAAACTGCAAGTGGGCTATCTACAAATACAGGTGCATGCATTACCTTTTCATATTTTTCTTTAAATTCTTCGTCATCTGTATTTTCTTTTATTTTATTTAATTCATATAATATTTCTTGAGTTCTTCCTACAGCAAATGATGGTATTACTACTGTTCCACTTTTCTCTAATGTTTCATATACTATGTTCAAAAACACTTTAGCTTTTTCATCATTTCTCATATGAAGTCTATTTCCATATGTTGATTCCATAACCAAATAATCTGCAGATTCAATCATTGTTGGAGCTGCTAAAAGAGGTAAATCGTTATTTCCAATATCTCCTGTAAATACAGCTTTTTCCTCTTTTCCGTTCTCGGTTACCCATATTTCTATAATGCTAGATCCTAGCATATGTCCAGCATCATTAAATCTAACCTTTATATTCTCATCTATGTCTATTATCTCATCATATTCAACTTTTCTAAAAACTTCCAAAGAATCTATTGCATCTTGTGCTGTATACATTGGACTATATGGATCTTTTCCTTGTCTAATTCTTTTTTTATTTTTCCATTCAGATTCCATTTCTTGAATGTGTCCACTATCTGGAAGCATAATTGAACATAAGTCACAAGTAGCTTTATGTGCATATATTGGATTTCTATATCCTTCATTATATAACTTAGGAATTCTTCCAGAATGGTCTATATGTGCATGTGTTAATAACATAAAATCTATTTCTGAAACATCAAAAAGGAAATCATCATAATTTTTTTCTTCTAAATCTCCATGTCCTTGATACATTCCGCAATCTACTAAGAATTTCTTTCCTGCAGCTTCAACCAAAAAATTAGATCCTGTTACTGTTTTGGCAGCTCCTAAAAAAGTAATTTTCATATTAAAACATATCCTTTCTTATTTTAAAATTATATAAACAACTTTATCTTTTTATTTAATTTTATTCTATCTTTTCTACCAAGTTCTAATTGTGCTTCATATTGTGTGTCTAATGTTTCTTTTTCGTCATATATTTTTAAGTCATACACATCTTTCTTTTTGTTTATTTCTATATAAATATTTTCTAAATTTATTATTCTTAACTCAAATAATTGCTTTAATATTTCTACGTTAATTCTTTCATTTGTTGATAAAACATTTATGAATTTTCCTGCATAAAGTTTTTTAATTATTTCTTCTTCTAATTTATCAAGATTTAATTTAAATTTTCTTAAATCTTTAATACTCTTTTCTTCTGTATACATAAGAAGATTATAGTATCTAAGCTCATACATACAATTTAATAATTTTTCTTTTGCAAAACTATTGTCTAATTTAAGCTTAAATATTTTAGTTAAGAAAATTTTTTGTAACTTATCTATATATTTATATATTTCATCATCTGTATTATTTTCAATATCTTTCAATAGTTCAAAATCTTCTTGAAGTTTATTTTTATTTGCTAAATAATTTTGTGGTTGCATATTTACATTACATGCTTCTATTTTGCTTAGTGTTTTCTTTCTTTCTTTTTGAAGTTTTTCAGCTAAGTGGCTTAAACTAAACATTCTTTTATACTCTGGTAATGCTTTATTTCTTTCTTCAAATTCTTGAATTAAAAGTACTTTACTATTTAATATTAAATCTGTCTCTTTTAGTTCTACATTTAATCTTCTTTTTTCTTTGCTTAAATTTTCTATATATTTCTTTTTATCTTTAATTTCATTTAACTCAATAGCTATGTTTTCTCTTTCTTCTAGCAATCTTTTCTTTTCATTTTCACTTGTTTGAGTATATCTTAAAATTGAAATTTTATATATAAGCTTTAAAAATTCATTTACATCTTTTTCTTCATATTTTTCTTTTAGTTTGTTCTCTATAATTTTTAAAATATCATTAATTTCATTTTGTGTTTTTACTTCTTCAAATATATTACAATCTAAAGCCATTTTTAAGTTTTGATATACAAGATTTATATTAATATCTTTAATGTCTTTAACAAGAGTATTCCAAGACCACGCGTTAAAATCTCTAAGAACTTCTATGCTTTCCATTTCATATGCTGTATTTAGTAAATATGGCATAGAATTTCTTAGTAAATTATATTTTTCATTTAATTTTATCTCAAAATCATTTAACTCTAAAATTGCTGAAAGAAGCGCAAGCTCATTAGGTATAACTCGTATTTTCTTTAATTTAAAATCTATCTCATATAATTTTTCTTTAAAATCTTTAAAATCTTCATCATTTGTTCCAATAAGCTCTATACTATTGCTATTTTTTATATTCTCTAAAATATTTTCTAAATATTCTTGCTTATTTATGCAGTTTTTCTTTACAGTATAATAATCTCCATATGACGCTTCTAATTTATAGAACATACTCAAAAGAAGATTTTTGGTATCTTTTGAAAAATCTTTATGTTCTAATATTTTTTCTAATTCTTTATTATAATCTTTGAATTTTGAAAAAAAATCCTCTTTCATTAGTTGTCCTTTCATTTTTATTCTTCTGTATTTTCTGTAGCTCCAGCACTCATTTTTAATTCCTGCCATCTTTCTTTAGATATTAGTACTTCACGTGGTTTACTTCCCTGATATCCAGAAATTATTCCTCTTTCTTCCATTTGATCAATTAATCTTCCTGCTCTAGCATAACCTACTTTAAATCTTCTTTGCATAAATGAAGTAGAGGCTTGTCTTGTTTCTATTACTGTTTCAATTGCTTCATCTAATAATGGATCTATTCCATCATCATCATCTATATCTTTAACATCTTTTTCGTTATTATTTGCTCTTTCTATTGTTTCTAATATTTCATCATTATATGTAGCTGTACCATTAGATTTAATAAAATCTACTACTTTTTCTACATCTTTATCTGATATGAATGAACCTTGAACTCTTGTAGGTTTTGACATTCCTGTAAGATAATATAGCATGTCACCCTTTCCTAAAAGTTTTTCAGCTCCAGCCATATCTAAAATTGTTCTTGAATCTACTTGTGATGATACGGCAAACGCAATTCTTGAAGGTACATTCGCTTTTATTAATCCTGTAATTACATCAACTGATGGACGTTGTGTTGCAATTACTAAATGCATTCCAGCCGCCCTTGCTTTTTGTGCTAATCTACAAATAGAATCTTCTACATCTTTTGCAGCCACCATCATTAAATCTGCAAGCTCATCTATGATTATTACAATTTGTGGAAGTTTTCTATGTTCTGCATTTTCATCATCTTTTTCTTTTTCTAATTCTTCGTTATATCCTTTTAAATCTCTTACACCTTTTGCAGCAAATTTTTGATATCTATCTTCCATTTCTTGTACAGCCCATGCTAAAGCCCCAGCTGCCTTTTTAGGATCTGTTACAACTGGAATAAGTAAATGTGGTATTCCATTATATACTGATAATTCAACTATTTTAGGATCAACCATAACGAGTTTTACTTCACTTGGTTTTGATTTATATATAATACTTGAAATCAAAGTATTTATACAAACACTCTTACCAGAACCAGTACTTCCGGCAATTAGTACGTGTGGCATTTTTGATATATCAGTTACAACTACTTCTCCTGCAACATCTTTTCCTAAAGCAAATGCTAATTTTGATTTAGCAGTTTGAAATTTTTCAGATTCAATTATTTCTCTTAAATATACTATTTCATTTTCTTTATTAGGTATTTCAATTCCTACAGCCTGTTTACCAGGTATAGGAGCTTCAATTCTTATTGATTCAGCTGCTAAATTTAGAGCAATATCATCTGCTAAATTTGCTATTTTACTTACTCTAACTCCCTCAGCTGGTCTTAATTCATATCTTGTTATTGCTGGCCCAACTGAAACATTCTCAACTTTTGCAGATACTCCAAAGTTATATAAAGTTTTTTGCAATTTAGTAGCATTATCTGCTATTGTTTTTTTACTACCTTTATTTCCTTTTGACATTCCTTCTGTTAAAAGTTCTATTGGTGGAAATTCATAATTTTCATCTTCTAACACTTGAGTATGTTCAAGCATAAGTACTGATTTTGTTTTATCTTCTTTTTCTTCTTCTTTTTCTTTAAATAAATTATCTATAGTATTTGGTGAAAATATTTTTTCATCATTTGCTAAAGCTTTTAAATCATCCTTTTTAATTTTTTCAGGTTTTTCATTTAAATTAATTCTTATTTGATTTTCATCTATTTCATCTTTTAAATCTGCTGCATGTTTTCCTTTAGCTCTTTGCTCTTCTCTTCTTCTTCTGTATTCTTCAAATTCTTCTTCTTTAATATTTTGAAGTTCTTCTCTTCTTTCTTTTAAGTTATATATATAATCTTTTATCATATCTGCTACTGGGATATTTAATATGAATACTAATATAACTAATCCCATTCCAATGCAAGTAATAACTGCTCCTAAAACACCAAGCATATTATTAAGTGGAATAGCTATAAATGCTCCTAAAGCTCCTCCTCCTGATCCTGTACTTCCCATATTATATGCAAGTTCCATATTTTCTGTAAAATCATCTGTTTTATCTATTACTTTGTTTGAAATTTGATATGTTGAAAATATTGCTGATAAGCAAATTAATAATATAACTAACTCAAATAATTTTGAACGAGTTAAACCTCTGCTATCACATGCTACTGAAATTGCAACAACAAATAATCCAATAGGTATCAAATTTTTTATTGAACCAAAAACTCCACCTAATATTGGATCTAAATGTGCACCTGCACTACCAGCCTTTCCATATATTAATACCGCCATTAAAAGGCTTAGTATAAGTAGAATAGCTACATTTATATTCTTTTTAGAATCACTTTTTGAACTTCTTTTGTTTTTACTTCCTGGTTTTCTACCTCTTTTGGCCAAATTGCACCTCCAAATATGTTCATAAATAAAAACAGAAATCAGAAATCAATCTTATTTCGATTGCTCCGATTTCTGAGTATTTACTTAAATTTATTTAAGCTCTCTTCTATTGATTTCTATTGTTTTTAATGCTTCTTGCAGTGTATTTTCAACCTTTTCTAGTAAGTTATCTGCATAATCTTTTGTTCCTTTTGATATTTCTCTTGACATCTCATTTGCAGTTTCAATTATTTGAGCTTTTTGCTCATAAGCTTTTCTTGTTATTTCGTGTTCATCTATCATAGAAATAATTCTATTTTCAGCTTCTTTTACTATGCCGTCTGCCTCTTTTTGAGCTTCAACTAATATTCTTCCTCTTTCTTCTTTTACCCATTTTGCTTGTTTTAGCTCGTCTGGCAATTTAAGTCTTATTTCTTTTACTATATCAAGTATTTCATCTTTATCTACAATACCTTTATTAGTAAAAGGAATCGCTTTTGCCCCTTCCATATATTCTTCTAATTCATCTAATAATGTGAAAATTTCCATTTTAACCTCTCTTTTCCTGCTTTAAGAATATTAGTTTTACTCTCCCATATCTTCTTAAATCGAATAAGTTTATTTGTTTTATTTTATTAATTTGTTCTATTTCTCTATTTTCATCATCAGTTTCTATAATTATAAGTGCATCATCTGAAAGTAAATTCTTTTCAATAATTTTCTTTAGTGCTTTTACTGCAATATTTAATTTATATGGTGGATCTATGAAGACTATATCTACCTTTTGATTTATATTATTTAAGCATTTTTCATAATCTCCATAAACTATTTCAACTTTATCTTTCGAATGTGTTTTTTCTACGTTTTTCTTAATAATATTAATTGCATCTATAGAATTATCGCAAAGAATAGCTTTTTTAGAACCTCTACTAATAGATTCTAAGGCTAGTGCACCACTACCTGAAAATAAATCTAATACAATAGAATCTTTAATTTCAGACTGTATTATATTAAACAATGATTCTTTTATTCTATCTAGTGTTGGGCGTGTATTTTCGCCATTTAAAGTGTATAATTTTGTTCCTCTAGCTATCCCACTTATAATTCTCATATTTACCTCTAAATTACTACAATTATATTTTATTTCAAAAACTTTGAAAGTCAATAGTATTAACTAAAATGTAATATACATTTAACATTTTTGTAATATTTTTTTGCATTTTTTAGCACATATTCTATTAATTTCACTTATTTTTTTATTAATCTAACAAAAAATAATAAAAATATATTTTTATGGTGAAAACATGAATCAAATTTTAATTACTAAAAATACGAATTATGATTATTTAAATTATTTTAAACTTGAAAAAAAATATCAAAAAGATATGTCTAACAAAAAAAATTATTTAATAATTTTATCATTTTCTTCTATTATTTGTTTACTACTTGCATTTTATTTATTATTTTCTTATTCCATAAGAATCAATAATAATAGAAGATTAAATGAAATTTCAAATAAATATAGTATTGTTTCCAATTATTCTTCTTTGCAAAATTTAAATTCAAATGTAATAAAATTATCTAATAAAATATATATAATAGGATTAATTGAAATTCCAAAAATAGATATTTCATATCCAATTTTTGAAAATTGCAATGAAGAACTTCTTAAAATATCAGTTTGCAAATTTGCTGGACCTATGCCAAATGAAATCGGAAATATGTGTATTGCTGGACATAATTATAAAAATAATTTAATGTTTAGTAAATTAAATAAACTTGATACTGGAGATTCAATTTATATAACAGATTTAAATAATGTAAAGAAAGAATATAAAATTTATAAAAAAACTGAAATTGATGCAAATAATTTAGAAGAAATAAAAAATACAAATTATCCAGAAATTACTTTGATAACTTGTAATTCCACAAATAATTCTAAAAGAATTGTATTAAAAGCAAAAATGAAAGGGTAAATCCCCCTTTCATTTTTATCTATCTATTTCTATATATTCTTATATATTTTTATATTGTTTAATTTTGTTATATGCAT
>JAEEGL013841009.1_pt1 | contig 12046 bp, 8 predicted proteins | sample 9134231 | NCBI WGS metagenome assembly JAEEGL01 (sample SAMN16246548, study PRJNA631951) | gut metagenome | biome: gut microbiome; feature: rumen; material: fiber-attached | host: Bos | place: Iran: Karaj | collected 2018-10
AGACCAAATGAATCATATCCCATTGGATGTAACACATTAAATCCTTGCATTCTTTTCATACGGCAAACAACATCAGTTGCTGTATAACCTTCTGGATGTCCTGCATGAAGTCCTACACCACTCGGATATGGGAACATATCTAAACAATAGAATTTTGGCTTTGAAAAATCCCAAATATCTGTTTTAAAAGTTTGGTTTTCTTCCCAATACTTTTGCCATTTTTTCTCTACTTTTGAAAAATTATACATTTTTCTTCACTTCTTTCTTTTTGTAATAATAACCAATTGATAAGTAAACAACTACGATTAATATTGCAAGTACTATAGCTGCTGCAATGAATCCAAAATATATGCTATTAAATAAACGCAGTATCATATAGGCAGTGCCACATATAAATGCATCGGCTAAAGCTACTATTAAAGCAAATTTCTTCTTACTTTCATTTTCAAAAGTAACTTTGTATTTACCTTTGATTATTAAAGCAGCTGAAGATGTAAAAATCTTCTCTCTTTTTTTCTTATTAAATACAACAAATATTAGATCAAATAAGAAAATAAATAAAAATACTATTAAAAAGTCTACTAAATGTCCCATTTTTACCTCCAAAAAAAGCATCATGACATAAGGACGATTATACGCGGTACCACCTTATTTCACAATACTTTGTGCACTTGAATCGTTAACGCCGATATACGGTTTTTACTCATCCGAAGCGAGTTCATAAACTTTTTATGAAAATTCACACCAACCATTTTCTCTCTTTGCTAAAAATAATTTACTACTATTCTTCTTCACTTGATTTATAACGTAATTATATTATATATTCTTTAAATTAGCAAGCATTTTTTATACTGATGCTACATAATCTAATAGTTTTAAGAAAAGATTGATAAATCTCGGTTGTAAACCTTGTTTTTTAAGCTTACGAATTTCAATTCTCTTTCTTTTTACATCTAAGTTCGAGAAGATTATTCCATCAATTGCAATCTTAAGTTCTGTATCAATTGAAAGATCGGAAATAATACCTTCGATATCATCATTTAAAACTCTGAAATTAGATGTTTCAATATCCTTACCAGTACATTTAATCGATAGTCTTGAATTAGTATTTACATCTTTTAATTCAATTACTAAATCATTACCATCTGCATATTTAGTATGTGGATATTCTTTTAAATTAACCTCAGTCTTAACATCAGCATTATCACGAACATTCTTCAAAATTAATTTATAATTTCTTGTTGGATAATTAACAGCTGTATTACCTTCTTTAGGTTTAATAATAATTTCATGATTGTTTGGTAAATACTTATATTCAATATCTGTTTGAAATGAATTATTTGCTTTATATGCTTCAGTAATACCATCATCTTCATATAAAATGTAATTATTACTAGCACCTGGGAAGAACGTAATATCTAAACTAGTTGGGTTACTAACATCATTTATATTTTCATTAGCTCCCATCGGTATAATAGCACCAGCTTTTGCAAATACCGGATAAACTTCATCACTATAGAATAGAACATATTTCTTATTACCAATAAACTTCTTACCAGTATATATGTCATACCATATACCATCTGGTAAAAAGAATCTATGAATAGCACGCTTCATTATTTCTTCTTTTTGACTAAGAATTGGTGAAACAAATAATTGGCTACCTAAGAAGTATTCACGATGATATATTTCATCGTCATATAAATCTGGATATCTATAGAAAACTGGTTCTATCAAAGGAATTCCTTGACTTGTAAATTTGAATCCTTCTGTATATAGATATGGAACCAATTTTTGACGAAACATCATGAATTCTCTTGCTATTACAAATGTATGATAATCCCATTTCCAAGGTTCACGTTTATAATACTTACCTTTAGCTGATGAAATCATAAATATTGGACTAAAGGTTGCTAATTGAAGATATCTTAAATATAATTCAGATTCTTCAACTCCACCACCAAAGCCTCCATAGGCATGTGTTGCCCATGTAATACCACGGTTAGCAAGATTTATATTATATTCACACATCTTAATTAAACTATCCCAACCTACTCTTGAATAACCAGTTGAAATAACAGGATAACGATGTGGTGCTATATATGAATCGTGTGTAAGTATAAGTGGTCTTTTATTATTGATTGCTTTAGTATCTAAAGTATGATAATGATTCAAATAAAATCTAGTCGTATTATCATTAGCTTCTAATCTAAAGAAATCAACATCTAAATTAGTAAGTGAGTGAACAAATATTTTGAAATATATATCTAAAAACACTGTATCAAACACGTTGAAAGGAATTTCTCCTTTTTCATTTGGTTTGATATATTTAATTGCTGTTTGATATTGTTGTTCACATCTTTTAATACTCTCAGTAGAGTTTAAAGTTAAACCTAAACGAATCTTATTTTTATGTAAGTAACCAATCATCTTTGCTGGTTCTTTGAAATTGTTAACATCAAATGTGAAACCAGTTTTTAGATTATAGTATTTTTCAAAATGATCAATATGCCAATCATTATTAAGAATTACAACAGATGTTGGAACTTTTTTACTTTGGAAGTTATTTAAAAGCTTGCTCAAAGTATAATCGTTATAGTCATCTTCCTTATACCACCAAACTCCAAGAGCATATCTTGGAACTAAATTTGGATATCCTGTGATTTTATAATAATCATTTAAACCACGATAGAAAAGTGAACCATATACAAATAAATAAACATCTATATTGCCTTCATTTTTTCTTTTCGTTAATGTTCCATCTTCATTAAATACTAATGTATTAGAATCATCAATGCTTGTAAATCCATCAGTTGAATACATTCCTTTAATCTTAGATAGATCATTATTTTTATCAAATTCTCCACAAGGAGACATATAATTTCTTACTTCAGGGTGTTTATAATACCAGGCTTTTTCAGTACCAGTAATATCAATTTCTAAATTTGCAGTTGGGTTTAAAGGATTTGCTTGAAACTTAGCTTCTTTTTGATAAGTTAATGTAAAATATCTTGTTTTAATTTCAAGATAATGAGAATCACTTTGAACATAGAATTCTGGTCTTTTAAATCGTCGATACCAAACTCTTTCACTTGGTTTATCCTCGAATTCTCCTGTCTCACTATATTCTAAACGAATAAGAGATTCTGTTAAGACTGTAAAACGATAATGCTTACCTTTTACAGTTGCTTCTTCATTTCCTTTGGCCAGGTTCAAATCAAACTTGAACTGGGAACCCAAATTATACATATTATCACCCTTTTATATTTTTGTTATCTGCATGAAATTTGTTTCCAGGTGTTCATTAAATGGATAACTACCTGTTATTATTACTTTATCTTCTGCCTCTAAATTTAATTTTTTCTTTGCTAAAGCTGTTGCCTTAGTCATTATTTTATCTAAACTATTTAATTCATCAATATATACTGGAACAACTCCAAAATAAAGATTAAGTGATTTAATTGTTTGAATGTCTGGACTAGCAGCTAATATCAAACATTTTGGTCTAAATCTACTAATTTTCTTTGCTGTTGCACCACTTAATGTTGGCGTAATAATTGCTTTTGCTTTCAATTTACTAGATGCAGTTGCAACACTATAAGCAATTATACCAGTCGTATTTTCTTTTTCAGTACGATATGCTTTATCTAAGAAATCTAGATAATCAATATTGTCTTCAGTTGAAGCAATTATCTTAGCCATCATTTCTAATGTTTCAAGTGGATGTTTACCTATCGTCGTTTCACCACTTAACATTACAGCATCTGTACCATCTAAAACGGCATTAGCAACATCACTTACCTCTGCTCTTGTTGGTCTCATTTCATTAGTCATCGATGCCATCATTTCAGTTGCAACAATGCTTATTTTACCAAGCATATGACATTTATTAATAATCATCTTTTGAATACTTGGAACTCTTTCAATTGGAATTTCAACTCCAAGATCTCCACGTGCAACCATAACACCATCACTTAAATTGATGATGTCATCAAGTTCATCTAATGCTTCTCTTGTTTCAATTTTAGATATTAATTGAATATGATCATTGTTATTTTCAATCAACATATCATTAACACTTAATACATCTTCGTGAGTTCGAACATCTGATAATGCTATATAATCGACATCTGGATTCTTACAAGCAAACAAGATGTCATCATAATCATCTGGCGTTAAGAATGGAATATTGTATGTAACATTAGAAGATATTATTTTTCTACCTTCTTTTATTTCACCACCAGTATTAACTTGACATATCAAATATTCCTCTGTTTTTTCTAAAACTTCAAGTTCAATTAAACCATCGTTTATTTTTAGAATGTTACCTACTCTTGTTTCCTCAACAAAGTTATTATATGAAGTTGTAAACTTTGTGGAATCTCCAATTACACGATCACGATAAATACGAATCTTAGATCCATCTTTTAAAGTTGCTGATCCACCTTCTAATTTACCTATCACAATATTGTTTCCTTTAGTATCAATCATAACTGACACATAAGTATCTAGTTCTTCGTTGATTTTTTTTAATTCATCAATTATTTCTAGGCATTCTTCTCTAGAAGTATAACTCATATTTATTCTTAAAACGTCTAATCCGTTTATAATCATTTCTTTTAAAACACTAGCATCTTCACAGCTAGGACCGTATGTAGCAATTATCTTTGTTTTTTCCATACACTCACCTAGTATAATTATAACAAAAATTGGAATAATAAGAAATATTTTTCTACTTTTTAATTAAAAAATATTCCCGAAGGAATATTTTTTATGGAACTTTTACATTTAAGTGAAAAAAGCTTTTAATTTCACGATATTTACTTGTTGATTGAAATGTTGTTTGAGATAATGCAATAGTCTTTCCATTTGCAGACTTTGTTGCTGTTATTACCCAATCAAAGTGATCAGTACTTACAAATGTACTAGGGTCATCACGATTAACGGATGGAACAGATTTTGCAGTAAACCAATTTCGCCAACAAATTGGATCACTTGTGTCACAACCTCCAGTACCCCCACTTGTTTGACCACTTGCACTTGTCCTAGTCAGTTGTTTTACTTCTCCACACTCCTTCGTTAAATAAAGAGTTACTGTTACTGTTTCTCCAACATTCATTGTGATTGTTGATCTATCAGCAAGTGGGCTACCATTCATAGTAGCTGTTAACACAGCTGCCTTTTTAGTGCACCAACTAGCTGTATCACCTGTATCAGATGGATCTGGTCGCCAAGTTGAAGTTGTAGTTGTTTTTTTCTTAACTGTAATTGCTATTTGACCAACAATATTACTATCAGCAACACGCATTCTAACATAAGCTGTCCCTTCTGCTACACCTTTAACAGTGTCACCAGTTAAAGTAACATAATTGCCACCAGATAATAAATCAAATGAAATCTCTTTCTTATCACCTGTTGTTGGTGTTATTGTAACAGGAATTGTGTAAGTGTCCCCAATATAAATTGTTGTGCTTGCTGGGATTGTAGCTGATGCAATAGTCGAAATCTTCTTAGTTGTACAACTTATCTTTGTAGTATTACCTGCTACATCTTGAACAATTACACTTGCTAAATTATAGTCCATCGTATATTTAAATGTGTTAGAACTTCTAAATTCAGTATAATCATTGCCTGCATAATAACTATAACCTTTAATTCCAGAATCGTCATTACCAGTAGCAGTATATGTTACTACCCCACCTTGAGAAACTGCTGAACAAGTTCCTGTTGGAGGTGTCCTATCAATATTTTCAATAAATACTTTTTTCTCAGTAGAATTACCATGTGTGTCATAGATTTTAAATACGTATAAATCATTTTCACGAACATCATATTTAACAACGACATCTTTCGAAGTTGTTTTATCAGGTAATACAACATAAGAATATTCATTACCTGTTATCTTTAATGATATTTCAACTTTATCCTTAGTTGGAACCTCTGGTGATAAACTTACCTGAGCATACATGTTTAGGTCTTTATCAATAACTGAAACTAATCTTTTTTTAGTTGAAGTTAATCCTTTAGAATTGGTAACTTTATAAACTATTTCATATTCACCAATAACGTTCATATTAACATTACTTGTTGTAACAACCTTTGACGTAATTGGACCATCAGTTGGATCAATTGCAATATATCCAGGTTCATTATAAGTACTACCCACTTTTAATACAACATTAGAATCCCCATTTAAAGTAATAGTTGGGGCATCAGCACTTGCTACATTAGATACAACAACATAACGGTTAACTTTCTCTTTTAATGTACCATTATCATATACCATATATGTTACAGTATATAGTCCTGGTGAATTACGATAGTTACTACTTTTTTGAACAGTATATCCATTACCATTGTATCCAGGATCCATAAATGTAGTATTGTTCTCAACAATTAAAGGATTGGCTCCAAGAATAGTTATATATTTACTATTTGTTGATTCCATTGTCGGACTCTTATATGAATCGCATATGAGATATACTTCATAATTAATAGTTCCATTACCTGCTTTTATAAGAACTCCACTATCTTTATTGCAATCATACACTTCTCTCATACCCATCTGAGAAAGTGTAAAATAGTAGTCTTCTTTAATATCAATACGACCTGTTTTAACATAATTTCTAGTCGTTGCAAGCATACTTTCTTCTAAACTTTTATATTTGCTATCTTTTGTTAAAACGACAAAAATCGTTATCAGTGCAATAACGATTATTGAAATAGCAATTATTAATTTTTTCTTGTCTTTTAAAAACGTACTTTCCCTTTTTTCTTCTGCATCCATATTATATCCAAACTCCAAATACAATAGCTGCCATACTTAATATTAAACCAGCTACCCAGAAAGTTTTAACAATATCATTTTCCTTCCAACCAAGTTTTTCAAAATGGTGATGTAAAGGTGTCATTAAGAATACCTTTTTACCTCTAAAAATAACTGATAATGTTTGAATTATACAAGTTAAAGTTTCAATTACAAATACTCCAGCAATTACTATTAAAGTTAATTCATGACTAGTGATAATTGCAATTGCTCCCATGGTTGCACCTAAACAAAGCGATCCTGTATCTCCCATGAATACTTTAGCTGGATGAGTATTATAGAATAAGAATGCTAATAAACTTCCTACTAAGATAAAGCAGAAAATTGCAACATCTTCATAACCATAAACACTCTTAGAACTCCAAGCAATAAGACCAAAAGTTAAAAATGCAATTATTGAAAGTCCACCTGCAAGACCATCTAAACCATCTGTTAAATTAACAGCATTACTACTTGCAAGTAGTACAAATAAAACAAAAATTCCATAGAACCATCCCATATTTATACTAATTCCAAGAGTTGAAATAGTTAATACTGGTTCATGTCCACTATTAATAAATATATAGAAAAATACAAGTGCAATTATAAGTTGACCAAACAATTTTTGTAGTTGCGTCAATCCTTGATTGTTGTGTCTTTTAATGATTAAATAGTCATCTAAAAATCCTACCAAGGCGTAACCAAAAAATACAAAAACAACAATGAATAAGTTTTCAGTAAATGCTATTTTATTCAAAGCAAGCAATACCAAAATAGTTAATATGGTTGGAATAATAAATATTAATCCACCCATAGTTGGAATTCCACTCTTTTCTTTATGTTGTTCACTTAAATAGTCACTTAAATTTTGTCTTACTTTTAATTTTTTTAACATTGGAATTAAGAAATAGCCAAAAATAATTGCAATTATAAATGCAATCATCATAGCTAAAACACTCTTTGCTAAGATTAGCATGTAACCATCTCCTTAATAATTATATCATTAAAAAGGAATTTCTAGCAACAAAAAAAATCTATAAGTTTTACTTATAGACTTTTTCTTTCTATTTCTTTTCTTCTAAAATAAAATGATAGAAAACACTAGCTAAGCCAGCACCTAGTAAAGGTCCGACAATAAATACCCATACTTGTTTTAAAGCTTCGCCACCTTGGAAAATAGCAGGTGCTAAACTTCTAGCTGGGTTAACACTTGTTCCAGTAAATTTAATTCCGATTAAATGAACTAGTACTAAAGTTAAGCCGATTACAATTCCTGCAATATTTGAGTGTTCTTTCTTAGAAGTTACACCTAATATTACAGTTACAAAAATGAATGTTAAGATTGTTTCAACTAAAACAGCTACTTTTAAGCTATTTGCTAATTGACCAGCTCCTCCATATGTATTTGCTCCAAGAGCTGCAAAACTATGCAATAGAAGACCTAATACTAAAGATCCTAAAAGTGCTCCTAATACTTGAGCAATTACATAGAAAACGAAATCTTTCTTATCCATTTTCTTTGTAAGAAGCATTGCAAATGAAACTGCTGGATTAATGTGGCAACCAGAAACATTGCCAATTGAATATGCCATTCCAACAATTACAAGTCCAAATGCTAAAGATGTTGCAACAATATCGGCATTAGTTACAACTGCCACTCCACAAGCGACTAGAACTAGAACAAATGTCCCTACGAATTCTGAAATATACTTTTTCATAATTACCTCCTATTTAGATTATAACACAATTTAATGATAAAGAAAAACAGGAATAGTTCATTCCTGTTTATATTAATATTCACAACTACCAGGTGTTCTTGGGAATGGAATTACATCTCTGATGTTTTCGACACCAGTTAAGTACATAATTAATCTTTCAAAGCCCATTCCGAATCCAGAATGATAACATCCGCCATATTTTCTTAGGTTGATAAACCAATCAACAACACTTAAGTCTACACCCATAGATTTAGCTCTCTTAACGATTTTTTCATAATCATCTTCTCTTTGAGAACCACCCATTAATTCTCCTGCTCCTGGAACTTCTAAGTCAACAGCAGCAACAGTCTTACCATCTTCGTTCTCTTTCATATACCAAGCCTTAATATCCTTTGGCCAATTTGTAATAAATACTGGTCCATTAAAGTATTCAGTGATATATTTCTCATGTTCTTTAGCAATATCACCTTCATAATCTGGTTCAAATTCCCACTTATTTCCAGATTTCTTTAATAAATCGATTACATCATGATGAGAAATTCTTGTGAATTTAGAACTAATAATCTTATTTAGTTTTTCCTTTAATCCTGGTTGAACCCATTTATCAAAGAAGTCAATCTCATCACTACATCTATCTAGAACGTATTGAACAACAAATTTTAACATATCTTCTTCAATATCCATAAGACCATCTAAGTCGCAGAATGCTATTTCTGGCTCGATCATCCAAAATTCATTAGCATGTGTCTTAGTATTAGATTTTTCTGTTCTAAATGTAGGACCAAATGTATAAATCTTCTTAAATGATAAAGCATAAGCTTCACCATGTAATTGACCAGTTCCTGTTATAAATGAAAGTTTACCAAATAAGTCTTTTGACATATCTACTTTACCATCTTTAGACTTTGGTAGATTGTCAAAATCAAGAGTCGTAACCTTAAACATTTGATTAGATCCTTCACAATCTGCAGTAGTTATAAGAGGTGTATGAACATAAATATAGTTGTTTTTTTGAAAATATTCATGAATCGCAGCTGCAGCTACATTACGAACTCTAAAAACAGCTTGATATTTATTAGTTCTAGCTCTTAAATAGGCTTGTTCTCTTAAAAACTCATCAGAATGTCTCTTTGGTTGCATTGGATAGTCTTCTGGGCAATCACCTAATAATTCAATTTTTTCTACTTTTAATTCATAATCTTGACCGGCACCTTCACTTTTTATGAATAATCCTTTTACTCTTATGGCTGAACCAATATGATATTTTTGAATTTCGTCAAAATCTTTTAGTTCATTATTATAAACAAGTTGTAGATGTTTAAAACAAGTACCATCTGAAAAATCAATAAAACCAAATTCCTTTTGTTTACGATGATTCTTAATCCAACCTTCCACTGTAATTTCTTTATCTAGAAATTCACTTGCCCTTTCAAATAATTCTTTGATATCCATAAAATCATCCCTTTCTAATAAAAAAAGTTAATGAATTGAAGAGGCAATTACTCGCGGTGCCACTCTTCTTATCATTAACTGATATCTCTTAAATATAACGGTTTTAACCGACTTTGCTTACTAATTTCAGCAAAATACTCTGTGGTGTTATTCATAGTAACATATATGCTAGTTTCCATCATCCTAGCTTTCTATGATATAGAGATTACTATTACTTCTCCACTTCTTCGCTTTTCTAGCTAAATTTTAGCATTTATTTTTTTTAATGTCAATTAATATCACTCATATCATCTAAAATTAACAAATTATCAAATGATTGAAAACTAAGTAATTTTTTCTCTTTTTTACCCATATGAGTTGGAATAATAGTTGTATTTGGATACTTCTTTAAAAGCATCAAAATTTCATTTACACCTAAATGTGTTTTAGTACCTACTTCAAAAGTACAATCAACTACTGCTTTACTGCATTCATTTAGAATTCTATTGACAGAATCACATAATGCAGTATCTCCAGTAAAACCAATCTTCATATCTTTATCTTTTAAAATATATCCATATGCTTCCATATTATCATGTTTCATTGGTAAAGATGAAACTGCAATATGATCTACTGTTACATTTTCAGTTGCTTTAATATATTCTATTTTAATAGTTTTAAATATCTTCTTAGCAGTACTAGGAAATGCAAGTTCTGTTAATGATTTAATCTTTTCTAAAGTTTCTTCTGGACCAATTATCTTAAGTTCATTTTTATCATCTTTATATTTTTCTAATAATAGAAAAGGAATATCAAAATAATGATCACCATGTAAATGTGTTAAGAAAATAGTATCAATATCAGTGACAACTATTCCATTCTTACGCATAGCTTTTAATGAACCATTAGGTATATCTATCAATATGTGCTTATTAATAACTGCACATGCTGAATTAAGTGGTGAAAAAATTCCACCGGTTCCAACTAGTTTAACTTCCATTTTTATTCTCCTTTAGAATGGCATTTTCATATTGCCATTACTCATATTTTTCATCATTTGTTTCATTTGTTCAAACTGATTAAGCAAGCGATTTACTTCACTTACTTCACGACCAGCACCTTTAGCAATTCGTTGTTTACGACTTGCTTTTAAAACCTCAGGATGTTTTCTTTCATAAGGTGTCATCGATAATACTATAGCTTCTATATGAGCCATATCTTTAGGATTAATCTCAACATCGTTTAATCCCATCTTCTTAGCTCCTGGTATTAACTTAATTAAGTTTTCTAGAGGACCTAGTTTTTTTATTTGTTTTAAATTAACTAAAAAGTCGTCTAAGTCATAATTTCCTTTTCGCATCTTCTTAGATAAGTCTTTAGCTTCATCTTCATCAATAATTGACTCTGCTTTTTCGATCATTGTCATGATGTCACCCATACCTAAGATACGAGTAGCCATTCTATCTGGATGAAACTCTTCTAAACCATCCATTTTTTCACTAACACCAATCATTTTAATTGGAACGTTGGTTAAATGACGAACAGATAATGCAACACCACCTCTAGTATCACCATCTAATTTCGTTAGAATTGCCCCTGTAAGCGGTAAAGACTCGTTGAAGCCTGTTATTACATTGATAGCATCTTGGCCCATCATACTGTCTATAACAAGCAAAATTTCACTGAATTTGAAGTTATCATTGATTCTTTTTAACTCATTCATGAGTTCTTCATCAATATGTAAACGTCCTGCAGTATCGACAAGTAGATAATTGAATCCATTTTCTTTAGCATAATTAACAGCATTCTTAATTATTTCAACTGGATCTTTCTTACCTTCTTCATATACTTCAATATTAAGTTCTTTCCCAATTTGCTTTAATTGATCAATAGCAGCTGGACGATAAATGTCACAAGCAACCATTAAAGGCTTTTTATTGTATTTTTTTCTAAGTAAGTTGGAAAGTTTCCCAATAGCAGTTGTTTTACCACTACCTTGAAGACCAACTAACATCAACATATTAAACGAACCATCAGTTACAAGTGGAGCTTGATCTCCACCAAGTAATTCTACAAGTTCATCTTTTACTAT
>JAEEGL014089050.1_pt1 | contig 12046 bp, 5 predicted proteins | sample 9134231 | NCBI WGS metagenome assembly JAEEGL01 (sample SAMN16246548, study PRJNA631951) | gut metagenome | biome: gut microbiome; feature: rumen; material: fiber-attached | host: Bos | place: Iran: Karaj | collected 2018-10
CATCAACAATGACGGTGACATCGGCGGTCTTGACCGGAACATCCTGGCAACCTCGTGGGGCACCGAAGAGGGGGACGACGGATACCGATACTATGCCGACATCAATGCGGACGGCGACATCGGCGGTCTCGACCGGAACTTCCTGGGCTCGAACGGGGGCGCTGAAGCGGGCGACGACGACCTCTCCTATCCCCGCCCGGTCCGCGCCGCGGACGCGGTTTTCGCCGCCTACGAACCGGGAGATCCGAACGCTGACTTCGGCGTCTTCTGAACGGAAACACGTTTCAGAAGCGGAATATCTCACCCGCCTCCGGTCCGAACGGCCGGGGGCGTTTTTACAGGGTAAACGCAGACGGGCCGTCCCGCGGGACGGCCCGTCTGATATACGCACGGCGCGGCGCGGCGCGGCTACTCGTTCCGAAGCGCATCGATCGGTTCCATCGACGCGGCGCGGACCGCGGGATAGAGGCCGAAGACGACGCCGATCAGCAGGGAGATCGAAAACGCCAGCGGAATCGACCAGTAGACGATGATCGGTTTCATGTTCTGAATGATCGGGGGGAGGTTCGCCACGGCGTCCGGTTTGAAATACTTTAACAGGAACATGGCCAGTTCCGTCGCCGGGCCGCAGGTGAGGCCGACCAGGACTCCCAGCCCGCCCCCGACGATTGAAAGGACAACCGTCTCGATCAGGAACTGCCGGATGATGTCTTCCCGTTTCGCGCCGAGCGCCCGGCGGATTCCGATCTCGCGCGTACGTTCGGTAACCGTCGCCAGCATGATGTTCATGATTCCGATCCCTCCGACGACGAGCGAAATTCCCGCCATGAGCCCCATAAAGATGTTGAACATCAGCCGGGTCGTCTTCGCCTGTTCCAGAAGTTCAAGCGGGACGGTGACGCCGTAATCCTCATACTTGTGGTGCGCCGCCAGATCGAGCTTGATAATCTCGGCGGTTTCGGTGACGTTTTCGATTCTGTCGACTTTCAGCGTGATCTGGTTCAGCTGGACGGTCTGTCCCTCGAACGAACCGCTCAGACGGCGCACGACCGTATCGCCGATCCGCACCCTGAACGTGTTGATCGGAATGTAAATGTCAAACGAAAAATCCTGGGAATCGAGCGAGCCGCCCGCCGCCGCCGACGGCGCGCGCGACTGCATGATGCCGACCACCGTGAAGTTGTAATTGTCCCCGATCCGCACCATCCGCCCGATCGGATCCTCGAAGGGGAAAAGCTGTTCGGCGGTCTTTGAGGCCAGCACGCAGAAATCGCGCAGTTTGGTGTTGTCCATCTCGTCCAGAAAGCGCCCTTCAAAGACCTTCTGCTTGGTGATGTCGAGGTAGTCGGCGGTGCACCCCACCAGGCGGCCGTCGACTTTGCGGCTGCCGTTGTGGAACGTTTCACGGACTTCCCGAACGGGAATCGCCTGGATAATCGTCGGGATCGTCTCGGAAAGGCGCGAGAAATCTTCACGCGTCAGGCCGAACTCGGGAATCTGCATTCCGCGCCCCCCGCGGCTGTTCTGACTGAGCACCTCGTTCGGCGGCTTGATCGTGCGGACGATGATGTTGTCGGCGCCGAGACTTTCGATCTGTTCCTGCGCTTTCCGGCTGATCCCTTCGCCGATCGCCAGAAGCCAAATCACGCTCGCGACCCCGATGAAGATCCCCAGGACCGTCAGAAGGGAACGGAGCGGATGGAGCAGGAGGCTTTTGACCCCTAAAAGTAAAGTTCTAAACCAAAGCATCTTTGTGGGTGCGTCCCGGCACGGCGGCTATTCGGCGGAGGAAGATTCGGGCGGTTCGGGGAGAGGCGGAATTTCGGCCAGGCGCTCGTCCGACTCGATCAGACCGTCCCGCAGTCGGACGATCCGGCGGCTTCGCGCGCCGACTTCGTCCTCGTGCGTCACCAGAATGATGGTACGTCCCTCTTCGTTGAGCCGGTCGAGCAGATCGAGAATCTCCAGGGTCGTGACAGAATCGAGGTTCCCCGTCGGTTCGTCGGCAAGAATGAAATACGGGTCGTTGACCAGCGAGCGGGCGATCGCCACACGCTGCTGCTGGCCGCCGGAAAGCTGGGTCGGCCGGTGATAGAGCCGGTCGCCCAGACCGACCATCTTCGCCAGTTCGATACAGCGCTGACGGGACCGGGAAGTGACGTTCTTCTGGTAAAAGAGGGGCACCTCAATGTTCTCAATGACCGTCAGCTGCTGGATCAGGTTGTACGACTGAAACACAAATCCGATTCGGCTCCCGCGGATTTCCGAAAGGGCGCGGTCGTCCAGCTCGGTGACGTCGTCCTCCCCCAGCAGTATCTTCCCCGCGGTCGGCCGGTCGAGACAGCCCAACAGGTTCAGAAGCGTGCTCTTTCCCGAACCGGAAGCCCCCATAATGGCCACAAAATCGCCGCGGGGAACCTTCAAGTCGACCCCGCGCAGGGCCCGGACGGTTTCCCCCTTGAGGACATATTCGCGCGTGACCCCCGAAAGGAGCGCCGCGTATTGCGTTGTTTCTGATGTCATGACGTCGTTCGTGCGGTTATCGGGGCGGCCGCCGGCCGCCGCCCTGCGGCGCGTTCGGGCTGCTCTGCACCGCCGTGGTCTTTCCCATCTCCTGCTTAAAGCGGGTGATCCCCTTCGAGAACTCGTCGGCGTTGATCCGGCTGTCTTTGCTCAGGTCGAACCGTTCGAGCATCTCGCCGAATATCTCGGTTTCCCCTTCCGGAGCGTCGGTCGCATCGATGACGTTATCGCCGTTGCGGTCGAGGAATGCGAAGATTTCGGACGGTTCCTTTTTAAAGACGAATTTCATCGCGCTCTGTTCGCCGTCGTCGTCGGAAAGGGTCTGCTGCATCCGCTGGTATTTGATCCGCGCGGTACAGAATCCGATCACCAGGTCGGTGCGGCTCAGCGTTCCCTTCTTGGTGCGGTCCCAGTCGTCGAAGAACGGGAGACAGAGGGGGAGCGCCTCAGAAATTTCCTCCCGCGTGATCTGCTTGTCGCCGTCCATGTCGGCCTCCTGGCAGATCTCCATGGCGGTCATGTCAAAGTAGGGAACGAGTGATTCGAGCCGGGCAAACTCGTCGCTCTCGCCCCGCTTGATCAGCGAAACGAAGTAGTCGAGAAGCGCCTGGTCCTTCTCTTCCTCCTCGGCGGTCTTCTCCTTCTGCTTCAGTTTTTCAATCGAAGGCTCTTCGGACGGGTCGGCTCCGCCAGGCGCTCCGGTGGGCGCTCCGGCGAAAGGTCCGGCCGGCGCCCCGCCGGGGAACGCTCCCGGTGCCGGGCCGCCTTCCCCGCCCTGCGGGAAACCGGGCATGGGACCCTCTTCGGCGTTTTCGTCTTCTTCAGGCTCCGCGCCGTCCTCCGGCTTCGGCTTCTCGGGCATCCCGGGGAAATGGACTTTGCTCTTGTACTGGCGCGCGCCGCTGACAACCTGCTCCCCCTCGCCGAGCCCTTCTTCGATGATCACCTGCTTGTCGTTCGACAGGCCGAGTTTGACCTCTTTGCAGCCCCACTGGCCGTTGCTGTAAGTGATCACATACGTCTTCTTGGCGACTTCGACGATGCACTGGACCGGAACCATCAGGACGTCGGGGATCCGCTGCGCCTCGATCTGGACCTGGGCGGTCAGACCGGAACGGATCTTATCGGAAGGATTGTCGATGTCGATGATCGTCACATAGTCTTTCGACGACGACATCCAGCGGGCTTCCGGATACTGGTTCACCTTGCTGACCGTTCCTTCAAACGACTGCGAGGAGAGCGCGTCGAAGACGATTTTCGCCTTCATGCCGACCTTGACGTTGGCAATGTTCGACTCGTTGATCATCGCCTTGACCTGCATCTCCATCGGGTCGGGCAGACGGACCATCACATGATTGGCGTAGACTTTCGAGCCTTCCTGGATCATATCCGACTCGCGCCAGACGTCTTCGTTGGCATAGACGACCTGACCGTCGGCCGGCGCGCGGACCACGCAGTATTCGAGCTGCTGGAGGAAATGGTCGAGCCGGTTCTTCGCCACTTCCGCCGAATAGGTGTCGCTGCTCAGTTTGGCGCGGGCGGTCTCGATATCCGCCATCAGTTTGGTGATCTCCTTTTCACTGGTATATTTCAGGAGAACCGCCTGCTTTAAAAGGTTGCTCTTTAGGGTGTTCACCTGCTTCTGCTCGGCGACCAGCGCCGATTCGAGCTGAACGGTCGTCGTGTACCCGAACTGAACAAGCTTCTTGGTATAGGCGACGGAGTCGGCCTCCTTTTTCTGCTCTTCCCGGGCGGTGTAGATATCGTTTTCGATCGTCATCCAGTTCTGTTCGAACGTCCCCTCAATGTATTCTTCGAGGGAAAGTTCGGCGGTCCGCAGCGAGGCGCGCGACGAGGCGACCGAGGCGCTGTTGGTATTGCAGGTGATCTGCTGCGTGCTCGCCTTGTCTTCAAGGTCCGACGAGTCGAGAACAACGAGCCGGTCCCCCTTTTTGACATGCTCCCCTTCCGGAACGAGCCAGATGATCGTCGTGCCGCCGTTGCTTTCGACCTGGCAGGTCACGTCGACGTTTTTGGCGCTCTGGGCGTTCCCCTTCCCGACGATTTCATGGACGAAGGTGCCGCGGGTCACCTTCGAGTAGATGACGCTCGCCTTCGCCCCGCCGCCGCTGAAAAAATGCTTCCACCCCCACCAGCCGCCCGCGCCCAGAAAGGCCAGGACGAAAAGGGTGGTGAACAGTTTGCGGATCGCACCGCCGGAATGCCTGGTATCGCTCATGATCTCATACCGATTCGGTTCACGCAGCAACGGGTACTACGGTCTTTTTCCCAAACTCACGACTTCCCCATTATAACATACGGTACCGATGGATTAAACGTTCCCTTCGCGCGGGAGTTTCGCGAAATCTCTCTTTTTTCCGCTCCGGGCGCACGGCGCGGAATGTGCGCAACCGGCATTTCCGGAAAAACCGTTAAAGAATGTTTTTTTCAAAATTTCCTCTTTACATTTGTCGGAGCCTCTGCCGATAGATGGAACAAGAATTATTCCGTGGCGGCAGAGCCGTATTCTGCCGTCATGCCCTCATGCCGCCCCGTCTCCCTTTCCGGAACGGGCGGAGTCATCCTTACCGCAAAGAACGGCCGAAACAACAATGACGGAAATCAAGATGAATCGGGGCGACTTCCTCCGGACCCTCGCCATGTCGGGTCTGGCGGTGTTCACTTCGCGGATAGCGGCGGAGACGGAACCGGAATACCCGACAGCCGCGCCGAAGGTTGAGGCGAGCCGGGTCCTCAGCTACACCTGGGAAGATGTCGACAAGTACCCGCTCACCACGTCTCTGGCGTTCGTTCCCGCGAAAAACGAACTGGTCACCGGCGGGGACGACTGTCATCTGGCGGTCTGGGACCTCTCAAACGGCGCACTGCTGAAACATTTCCGCGCCGATGACGACTGGATTCGGAGTCTCGCCTTCTCGAACGACGGGGTGACGCTCGCCACGCTCAGCCACAACGGTTCGATCAAACTCTGGGATACCGGCGAGTGGAAGTCGACCAAAACCCTCTCGAAGGTCGGCAACGGCGCCGAGTCGATCGCCTTCTCGCCCGACGGCCGGTATCTGGCCGTCTGCGGCTACGATCCGCAGGTGACGATATTCGATATCGCCCAGGGGAAAGCGAAAACGACCCTCGCCATGCCGGGGGCCGGAAATACCGTGATCCGCTTTTCGCCCGACGGTGCGACCCTGGCCGCCGCGGGCCGGAGCGGAATCGTCCGTCTCTGGGACGCCGACACGTTCAAACACCGGAAAGACCTCCGGACCGACGGGCGGCGTCTTCTGACCCTTGCGTTCAGCCTGGACGGCGCGCTGATCGCCGCCGGGGGCGAGTCTCCGGCGATCTTCGTCTGGAACGCCGTGTCGGGGCAGAAGAAACAGATGCTTTCCGCGTCAATCGGAAAGACCTTCTCGCTCTGCTTCTGCGGCAGCGACATCCTCGCCTCGGGGGACAGCCTGAACTCGATTCGGGTCTGGAACCTCGAAGACGCCTCGGAAATCGCCCGCGGCTACGGGCATACCGGCACGATCGCCGCGCTTCACTTTGACCTGGACAAGGGGGAACTCCTCAGCGGCGGTTTCGATACGACCGTCCGGTTCTGGCCGTTCCTGAAACAGTGAAATTATTCGGAAGTTACGAAGATTTTCAGATCTGAAAAAATTATTATAAAAAAGAGGTTCAGCCGTGAGTTTATTTGATTTATTCCGCCGCGGTCGCAAACACGAATCCGTCCTGACCATCGCTCCCGAGCCGGAGCCGGAGGCGGTTTCCGTCTCGTCCCTGTACGAGAAGAAGCGCTTCGTTCACAAGAAGGCGAGCCCGGTGAAGATGAACAGGCTCTGCCGCGTCGAGGAACTCGAACGCCGTGAACTGCTGGCGGTCGATACGGTAACGATCGGCGGTGTGATTCTTGAACAAAACAACGACCAGGAAATGGGCGACCGGTGGTACCTGAGTTTCGTCACCGATGTCGCCGACACCTCGCTGGCGATGCAGGAAGTCACCTTCGAGCTCGGATACAGCGACGGCGGAGCTTACGCGTTCTTCGACACCACTGCGGCCGAACCGAACGGCGGGAACTACGATACCGGCCATGACCCGTTCATCGTCTCGCCGCTGAGCGATATCAAAGCCGGCGACTTCGACTACTACTTCACCTACAAAGACGGCCATACCGACAAGATCGGCGACGGCGCGACGTCGCTGACGATCCAGTTCCGCAACGACGTCTTCACCGCCGGAAAGAAGCTGGTCTTTGAAGTCGACGTCGACTTCGTGAACTTCTCCGGGGATTCGTATTACACCAAGTCGAATTTCGAAGGGATCGAAATGGAGCATGCCGGGGTCAACTTCTCGGCGGCCTTCACCTCGAACCAATACGAGCAGCTCGACACGACCCTCTTCTACAAAGACGTCTACGTCATCGACGGACGGCTCAACATCGTCGACGACATCTGCGACGACCCGTTCACCGACGGCGGCCTGAACACCACCGGCGTGATGGAGACGATCCCGCTGACCCCCAAGCCGGTCGAGATATCCGGCTACGTCTATGCCGATGTGGTCTGGGACTGCTACTACCGACCGGCGGACGGCGACTACGCCCTGTCCGGCGTCGAGATGACGCTCTACCACCAGAACGAATCCGGCGATTTTGTGCCCTACACCAAAGACGGCAGGGCGCTGACCGCGAAGACCGACCAAAACGGCTACTACGAATTCACCGACCTTCTTCCGGGAACCTACCAGGTAATCTGCGAGTCGAATATCTACTACGGCCAGGTCTACGGCGAGGATGTCTACTACTATGACAAGTGCGCCCGCGCGCAGGACAATCCGGTCAGTCCCGACCCGCTTCTTCTGACCACCGAGTACCTGGTCGGCGGTTCCTCGTCGATTCAGAACAACTTCGGGAAGGTTCTCTGGGGGACGATCGCCGGGAACGTCTACGAAGACCGGAATCTGGACGGCGATTTTGACGCCGGCGATATCGGAATCGCCAACGTCTCGGTCGAGCTGTACAAGCTGGTTGACGGCGTTTATGTCTATCAGCGCAGCACCAAGACCGCCGCGGACGGGAGCTATTACTTCCTGGGGCTGGAACGCGGGGCGACCTACGCGCTGCACGAAACCCAGCCTTCCGGCTACTACAATGCCGAAAATACCGCCGGTTACGTCTGGGGTCCGACCGATATCCGCGGCGCGGTTGTTCACGACTCGGCGTTTTCGGCCGATGCCCGCGTCATCGAGGGGATCAACATCAATCCGTTCGAACACGGGATCGAAAACAACTTCGGCGAGGTGAAACTCTTCTCGGTCTCCGGCTACGTCTATGAGGACCTTGATTACAGCAAAGCGCTGAGCGGCGCCGACGCGCGGATCGCCGATGTCACCATTGAGCTCTATCAGGAAACCGGCGGCACGCTGACCCTGATCGGCACGACAAGCACCGATGCCAGCGGCTACTACGAGTTCACCGACCTCGACCTGAACAAGGTCTATTACATCCACGAAGTCCAGCCGTCGAGCTACCTGAACGCCACGAACAACATCGGCACGATCAGCGGCGGAACCTACGGCGAAATCAGAAAACTTTCGTCCTACGGCGACGACAGCCGCCTGTTCGTCATTGACCTGACAACCCGCCCGGGCTACGGCTGGAACGAGAGCGGGATCCAGTACAACTTCGGCGAAAACCGCGTCAACATCTCCGGCTACGTCTATGAGGACCGCGACTCGAGCGACTCCTTCTCGGCGGGCGACAAGGGGATCGCCGGCACCCGCGTTGAGCTGTACAAGCAGGTCGGGGCGCAGAAAGTCTACATCACATCGACCTATACCGATGCGGCGGGGTATTACAAGTTCGAAAACCTCGACGTTGACGGCGAATACTACATCCACGAGGTCCAGCCCGAAAATTATGTGAACAGGACGAATACCGTCGGTTCGTTCAACGACAGGACGCTCGGCTCGATCATCACGATGACCGACTACGGCGACGATGTCCGCGTCTTCGACGTCAATCTGGACGCCGCCGACAAGTCCGGCTGGGCTCCGGGCGAGACCGGCGTCCATTACGACTTCGGCGAAACGATCCTCGGCTCGATTTCCGGCTACGTCTACCAGGACCGGAACGACAGCGGCGTAAAGGACTCGAAAGACGCGCCGATTGCCGGCGTGACGATTGAACTTTACAAGTGGAACGGTCTCGATTACGTCTACGTCACCAGCACCAGGACCGACGCCGACGGCTACTACATCTTCGACAACCTCGACATCAACGAGGAGTACGCCGTTCATGAAGTCCAGCCGACCGAATACAAAAACCGCATGAACAACATCGGCACGGTCAACGGCGTGAAAACCGGTACGCTCGTCCCCGAAACGTGGGCCGAAGACGACAGCCGCGTCCTCGAAGAGATTGCCCTGACCTGGGAGGGGAACAGGGGTGTTCAGTACAACTTCGGCGAAATCAAGTACGGTTCGATCTCCGGCTACGTCTATGACGTGACGACCGGCCAGGTTCCGATTTCGGGCGTGACGATCACCCTCGTAAACGAGGACGGCTCCACGGTCACCCGGAACACCGACTCGTCCGGCTACTACTACTTCGGCGGCCTGACGGTGAACAAGACATACACCGTTATCGAACAGGACCTCTCGGCCGTCTACAAGCATTACGGCGAGTCGGTCGGGAACTTCAACGGCGAGACGATCGGCAAGTCCGCGACCCGCGTCCTTTCGTCCATCACCATTCCGTGGGACGACGCGCACAACAAGCCGGGCGACCAGGACGGCGTCCAGTATAACTTCTACGAATACACGGAAACCGTCATCCCGCCGACCCCCACCCCGAAGATCAACGAGGACCGCGTCATTCCGCTTATTCTGCCCTCGCGCTACTATCCCGGTCCGGGCTCGCCGTTTAACTATCTGCCCGACGGCGTGGCTCCCGCGCCGGTCGCGGAAGTCCGCTACGGCGGCGGCGGCGGTCTGACCTCGCCCTACGCGTGGCACCTTTCGGTCATCAACGGCGGGTATCCGCGTTCGATCGACGGTTACACATCGGTCGCCGGCTACCGCGGCATGTTCGCCCGTGACGGCTACACGCTCGTCTCCCTCACGGCCGAGGAGATGAACCGCGGCCAGTGGATCGTGATGCGTTCCAGCGGCGAGCTGGCGAAATACCGGATCGGGGCCGACGGCGCGATCGCCGTCTCGGGCGACTGGAACGGCGACGGCCAGGACGAAGTCGGTTTCTACGTCAACGGGATGTGGTATCTCGACCTGAACGGGAACAGGCAGTGGGATGACGATGACCTCTGGGCCGAACTCGGCGGCAAGGTGAAGGATCAGCCGGTAACCGGCGACTGGGACGGCGACGGAAAAACCGACATCGGCATCTTCGGTCCGCGCTGGGTCGGCGACGAGCTGGCGATGGATATCGAAGCCGGCCTTCCGGCGTCGAAGAACCCGAACACCTTCCGGAATGTCTCGCGTCCGAAGAATATGCCCCCCGACTACCAGGATGTGGAAGTCGAGGTCCGCACTCTGCGTCAGTCGGCAACCGGCGATACGCGTGTCGACCTGATCGATCACGTCTTCGAATACGGCCATGAAGGGGACCGCGGTGTGACGGGCGACTGGAACGGCGACGGCATCACGAAGGTCGGTGTCTACAACAACGGCACCTGGCGTCTCGATGTCAACGGGAACGGCAAATGGGACGAAGGGGATGTCGAGATCCGCGGCTTCGGCTCGAAAGAGAGCATTCCGGTCGTCGGCGACTTCAACGGCGACGGAATTGACGAGGTCGGCATCTTCGAAAACGGCCGCTGGACCGTCGATACCAACGGCGACCACAAGCCGGACAATACGTTCGAATTCGGCCGGGCGGGCGACCAGCCGGTCGTCGGCGACTTCGACGGCGACGGAACCGACGAATACTCGGTCTACCGTCCCGACAACGAGACAATCCAGGCCGATACGATCTCGACCGATATCTGACCGGTTCCTTCCGGCAGCGTTGTGAAAGGCGCGGAGCCCCCGCTTTTATGAGGGTTCCGCGCCTTTTGGCGCGGTTTCCGGTGGGCATTCCCGTAATGAGAACGGCGTCCAATCGGCAAAATCGGCAAAATCGCCGTCTGTCCGCCGATTATCCTATTTTTTTGAATTTACTTCTTTTCATTTGAATGGGAAGTTATTATAATGGGGGGGCAAGGTCTTTGCCGCGCCCCCTTGAGTTTTCCGGGCCTTGTTTTCGGGGGCGCTTCCCGAAAGTTCCCGCTTGCGGCGAACCCGGTCCGATCCGCTCTTTTCGGGCTCTCCGGGATTAAGATTCAATGGGATTTTCGGGCGTTCCGTTTCGCCAGCCGCGCCGCAGAAGTTTGTTACGCAGTATTTAGGATCAATATGGCCAAAAAGAGTAAGGAACATTGGGGGAATCTCATCTCGTCGCTTGAAGAAAATGCGGAAACGCCCGCCGAAGAAACCGATGTGAAACCGGCGAAAGGCCGCGCAAAAGCGCCGGCGGCCCGAAAACGCGCGTCTAAAAAAGAGAAAGCCGCCCCTCCCCTCGAAAAGACTCTCCTCGACTCGTTCGACAGTACCGACGCCCAGCTCGACCTGACCGTCGGCGCCGAAGAGCCGTCCGAAAAGAAAACCCGCCGCAGCCGGAAGGCTGAAAAGGGTCTGGTCGAAAAGGCAGTTGCCGCCGAAGAGAAAAAAGACCGCGAAATCAAACGCGCCAAACGCGAAAAGCTCGCCGAGGCGATCGTCGAAAAGGCGAAAGAGCCGTTCCGCGAAATCGCCAGCCAGATCGAAGAGCGGATCGCCGAACTCTCCAAAGAAGAGACCGGCGAGCCGGAAGAAAAACCGGCAAAGAAACGCCGCGCCGCCCGCGCCAAAAAGACTGACGAGCCGTCCGGCAAACCGGCCGGTAAACGCGCTTCCGCACCGGCTGCCGAAGAATTCGACTGGGATTTCGAGGATTCGCTCGACGTTGACTGGGGCCGTCCTCCGAAACGGAGCACGGCCGAAGATGTAAGCGAAGCCGCCGAACCGGAAGACGCACCGGAGATCTTTGACGAGCCGGCCCCGAAAAAGAAAAAGGCGTCCGCCGGGAAAGACGCCAAAATCACGCGCGAAGAAGCGGAAGAAAAGTTCGCCTCGCTTTTCGGCAGCGAGTCTCCCGCCGCAGAGCCGGCCGAACCGGCACATGCCGCAGCGGTTGACGACAATGACTTCTGGGGAATCCCCGATGAGCCGGAAGTGACGTTCACCCCCCGTAAAAAGAAAGCCGAGCCGAAGCCGGAACAAGCCAAGGCCGAGCCTTCACGCATAAGCCGCGCCCCGCGTGAAGACCGCGCCCCGCGTGAAGACCGCGCCCCGCGTGAAGACCGCGCCCCGCGTGAAGACCGCGCTCCGCGTGAGAACCGCGCTCCGCGTGAAGACCGCGCACCGCGTGAAGACCGCGCACCGCGTGAAGACCGCGCACCGCGTGAAG
>JAEEGL014871699.1_pt1 | contig 12046 bp, 9 predicted proteins | sample 9134231 | NCBI WGS metagenome assembly JAEEGL01 (sample SAMN16246548, study PRJNA631951) | gut metagenome | biome: gut microbiome; feature: rumen; material: fiber-attached | host: Bos | place: Iran: Karaj | collected 2018-10
CACCCATGCTTCGGGGCAGTTTTCACGGATGGCCCGGGCGAAGGTCTCGAACATGGGCACGGTGCGCAGGGCGCGGACGATGCCCCCCGGCCCCGTCGTATCGCCCACGGACTGCCAGATGCCGTATCGTTCCGGCCAGTGTACGTCGGACTCCATCTCGTCGAAGGTGCCGGGGAGGATGGAGATCACCACGAAATCGGCGCCTTTCAGCGCCTCAGCCAGATCCTCGCAGGCCTCATAGCGGAAATTGTGGGGGATGGAATTGCCGATGACCTGGTTTTTGAAGGCAGCCTGGGGGTCGATGTCGTACAGGCGGACGGTACCGCTCAGGTCCTTTGCCCGGGCAAGATCGCTCATCAGCGTCCAGGCCCAGCTGCGGGAGCCGCCGCCGATGTAGGTGATGGTCAGTTCTTCCACACGGTCGCCGTAATGCTTCATGCCGTATCCTCCTCGTATAAATCAATTCCGCTCCCGGACGCCGGTCCGGGAGCGAAGCGTTCAGTAGATCCTGTGCAGGTCGTAGGGCTCGAAGATGACCTTTTTATAATCCTCCAGATTCATGAGGACGCCGGTCCAGTCGGAGTGGAAGTCTCCGTTCTGCTTGATGAGCACGTCGTAGAGGAGGTCGTAGGTACGCCCTTCCCCGTCCGTCACCGTCATGGTGCTGTAGGGCAGGGTCTTATGGTAGGAGACGACATGCTTCCCGTCCAGGAACTCATAGTTGCAGCGGATGCGGCAGCCCTCCATCCCGGTGGGACGGAAGACGCTGCGCAGCTCCCAGAGAATGTCGTCCGCGGCTTCGTCGTAGAGGTTTTCCGGAGTCGTCTTTGTATAATCCGCCCGGAACTGGATGGGGATGTTCCAGGGCTCGAAGCGGCGAACGAACTCCAGCATCCGCTGGGGGGAGTGGGTATGGAAAAGCACGCAGTTCACCCTGACGGGGACCTCCAGCCGGCCGAAAAGCTCGTCGCGGCTTTCCTCCACGTATTTATGAAGGTGACGGGATACGTTGACGCAGGTGATCTTGTCCTTGTTGCGGTTGAGGAAAGCGACCACTTCGTCCTCGGAATAGTCGTTCATGACCGGCAGCGTCGTATTGATGAAGACCCGGTGCGTGGGAGCTACGGCGTCCAGCATCAGCTGCAGGGATTCCAGATTCGCCATGGGCTCGCCGCCGGTGAAGGCAAAATCGCAGTAGGGCGTGAAGGCGCCCACCTCACGGATGCTGTTTATGATCTTCTCAAGGCTGAAATCGCTGGTGTCGGCGTATTCTTCCTTGTTGATGCAGAAGGGGCAGTGGTTGTTGCAGTCGTAAGGCGCGAACACCGTTACCGTCGCCCCGCCGGTCCTCGTTTTGAAAGGATTGCTCATTCTGATTCCTCTTTCACTTCATTGCTGGTCGTCCAATTAAATAAACTACCATTTAATAAAGGATAAGTCAAGACGGGAAGGGGCGATCCGGGTTACAAAAATTCGGCGCCCGCTTCGGGCCGGACTTGTGCGGCATGACCGAATGTGATAAAATCCAGCAAAAAAAGAAAAGGAGACGGAGGATGCGCATCTCCCATCTGAGAGTGAATCATCTGCCAGAGCCGCTGGGCTTCGGCCCGGGGAGTCCCGTGTTTTCCTGGATCGTTTCGGACAGCGTCTCGACCCGGCAGGAGAGCGCCCGGCTCCGGGTCTTCCGGGACGGCGAGTGCGTTTGCGATACGGGCTTCGATCCGGAGCTGGACGCCCTCGGCACGGAGCTGCCCCTGAAGCTGGAACCGCGCACCCGCTATTCCTGGCGGGTGGCCGTCCGCGGGGAGCTGGGGGATCTTGCGGAGAGCGGGGAAGCCTTCTTCGAGACAGGAAAGCTGGGAGAAGCCTGGCTGGGCCGGTGGATCCGGGCGGAGAGCGAGGAGCTCTGCATCCTGGAAAAAACCTTCCGGCTGGAGGGAGAGCCCGAAAAGGCCCGCCTCTATCTCACGGGTCTCGGCCTGTACCGCTGCTTCGTAAACGGTCTTCCCGCCTCCGACGAGGTGCTCCTACCGGGCCTCAACGCCTACGACCGCTGGGTGCAGGCCCAGGCGTTCGACGTGGGACGCCTGCTGCGGCGGGGGGAAAACCGCCTGGAGATCTGGCTGGCGGGCGGCATCGCCCGGGGCCGCTTCAGCTATACGCCTGCGGGAGATTACGCTTATTGCCCCTATGACTGCGCCGTCGCGGAGCTGCGCGTCTTCGGCCCGGCGGGAGAGACCGTGGTCGCCACGGACGATAGCTGGCGCTGGCGCACTTCGCCGATCCTGGAGAGCAGCATCTACGACGGGGAGATCTGGGACCCGGGCAGAGCGGTTTCGGAGGGCGCCGCCGTCCTCTGCGAGCCCCCGGTGGGGCCGATCCGGGACCGGCTGAGCCCGCCGGTGCGGATCGTGGAGGAGCGGAAGCCCCTCAGTCTGCTCCGCACCCCGAAGGGGGAGACCGTGCTGGATATGGGACAGAACATGGTCGGCTGGCTGCGCTTTCCCGTGTCCGGCGGAAAGGGGCGGGTGCTGCGCGTCCGCTTCGGAGAACAGCTGGAGCACGGCTGCTTCTCCCAGGCCAATCTCCGCACGGCGAAGGCCGCCTTCGAGTGGCGCTGCGACGGGAAAGAGCGCACGGCGGAGCCGTTTTTTACCTGGTACGGCTTCCGTTACGCCCTTCTGGAGGGCTTCGGGGAAGAAGTCCGGGCGGAGGATTTCACCGGCTTCGTCGTTTCCTCCGACCTGGAGCGGACCGGCAGCGTCGTCACGGGTCACGAGGGGCTGAACCGCCTCTTTGAAAACGTGCTCCGGAGCCAGCGGGGGAATTTCCTGGACGTGCCCACCGACTGTCCCCAGCGGGACGAACGGGAGGGCTGGACCGGGGACGCGCAGGTGTTCGCGGATACCGCCTGCTTCAACCTGGACTGCGCGGCGTTTTTCGGGAAGTACATGGCGGATATGCTGGAGGAGCAGGCCGGCGCGGAGGGCTGCGTTCCCTGCGTCGTGCCCTTTGCCCGGCGCCGGAGCCGGGGCTTCGAGGGGGGCGCCGTGGGCTGGGGAGACGCGGCCGCCGTGATCCCTCATACCCTGTGGCTCCATTACGGCGACCGGGCGCTGCTGCGCAGGCAGCTCCCCAACATGACCGCGTGGACCGAGTGGGTCGCCCGACAGACAGACTGGCCCGCCGTCTGCCGCCACTTCGGAGACTGGCTGGCCCTGGACCGGCCGGAGGAGCCCGCCGAGCGGGTGGGGAAGACGGATATCGCCTTCCTCTGCCTCTGTTACGCCCATTTTTCCGCCCGGCTGACGGCGGAGGCCGCCGCCGTCCTTGGAGAAAGCGAAGCGAGCCGCCGGGCTTCCGAGCTGGCGGAGACGTATAAAAGAAAGCTCCAAAGGGATTGGTTTACTCCAGAGGGGGATATCCTCTGCCGGACCCAGACCGCCTGCGTCCTCGCCCTGCGCATGGGTCTCGCCCCGGAGGAGGAGCATATCCGGCGGACCCTGCATGAGCTGCTGGCGGAGACCGGACACCTCACCACCGGCTTCCTGGGGACCCCCTGGCTGCTGGAGGAGCTGTCCCCCAAGGACGCCTGGGATCTGCTTCTCCGGGAGGACTATCCCTCCTGGCTCTATGAAGTGAAGCTGGGGGCCACCACCGTCTGGGAGCGATGGAACTCGCTGACGGAGGAAGGCTGCTTCTCCGAGACCGGCATGAATTCCCTCAATCACTATGCCTACGGAAGCGTCTGCGCCTGGTTTTACCGGCGTATGTGCGGCGTCGAGCCGCTGCCGGAGGGGCCCGGCTTCCGCCGCTTCCGCTGGGCGCCGCTGCCGGACCGCCGCGTCGGCTTCGCATCCTGCCGTCTGCGCACCCCCTGCGGGGAGATATGCAGCGAATGGAAGTATGAAGGCGGCCGGCTCATCCTCTCGCTGACGGTGCCCTTCGGCAGTACGGCCGAGGCGCGCCTGCCCGACGGGCGGGAGGGGAGCCTCCCCGCCGGAGAATACCGGTTTCGGATCCTGCTTCCGGAGGAACATAAGAACGGAGGAACAGACGCATGAAGCACGTGTTCATCGTCAACCCCGACGCGGGACAGGGGAACGCGCCCGCCCGGGTAAAGGAGCTCGTGGGCGGCCGCCCCGGCTGCGAGATATATGAGGCGAAAAGCGCGGCTGACACCGCGGACTACATCCGGCGGCGCTGCGCTTCCGCGGCGGAATCGCTCTGCTTCGTCGCCTGCGGCGGCGACGGCACCGTGAACGCCGTGGCTTCCGGCCTTGCTTTGGAGGCGAACGCCTCCATGACCGTTCTTCCCCTGGGCAGCGGCAACGATTTCGTCAAGGCCTTCGGCGGCGCGGCTCGCTTCATGGACGTGGACGCCCTGCTGGCCGCGGTCCCCAGGCCCATCGACATCCTGCGGGTGGGGGAGCGCTGGGCGGTGAACGCCTTTCACTTCGGCCTGGACGCCGCCGTTGCCAAGACCATGAACGACGTGAAGGAAAAGCCGATCATCGGCGGAAAAAACGCATATCCCACCGGGGTGGCGAAGGCGCTCCTGTTCAATATGCGTACCTGGTGCGCCATGCGTGTGGACGGGCAGGATTTCCACTCCGGGGACATGCTCCTCTGCACCGTAGCCAACGGCCAATACGTGGGCGGCTCCTACCGCTGCGCTCCCCGCAGCCTGCAGAACGACGGACTGGCGGAGATCTGCCTGGTGACCCCCGTGTCCCGCCTCCGCTTCCTCCGGCTGATGGACGCCTACAAGGAGGGCAGTCACCTGGAGGACCCCCGCTTCGCGCCCATGGTGCATTACGGCAGGGGAAGGGTGATCGAGGTCGAAGGAAAGCCGGGCTTCATGGTGTCCCTGGACGGGGAGATCGTGGGGGGAACCTCCTTCCGGGTGGAGGTGATCCCCGGCGGGCTCCGCTTCGCTGTGCCGGAAGAAAAATGAGACCCGGGCAGCCGAAGCTGCCCGGGTCGGGGGAAACAAGCGATCAGCGATGGCCGTAGATCGTGCGGCCGTAGTCCTCCACCACTTCCGTCATCCAGCGGTTGCGGTTGTTGAACATATCGTTGTCGGGATCGCCGAAGAGCCAGTGATCGAAGATGTACAGGCCGTTGGCGCTGTATTTGTCGATGGCCTCCACCACGGCGTCCTTGAACTTCTGTTCCGTGCAGTCGGGGCTCATGAGCTCGCCGATGGCGTCGAAGCCGCCCTCGATCACGATCTTGTTGCCGTAGGTCTTCTGCACCTCCACCAGGTCGTTGCAGGTCTGGGGAGGATCCCAGTAACGGACGCCGAACTCGATCCAGTCGCCCACCAGCATGTCGCACTTACCGCAGCAATGCATGGCGATGGGAAGCCCGCGGTCGTTGCCGATCTTCGCGTCCCGGACCTGGAAGGGCTTGATCAGCTCCCGGTACTGGGTGGGGGAGACGAAGGGGGCGGCCCAGGCGGCCACGTCGTCGGTGATCTGGAAGAGATCGGGCTTGTAGTAGTCGATGGTCTTCTCCGCCACCTCGGTGTAAAAGTTACAGAGGTAATCAAAGAGGGCATAGACCTCCTCCGGCTCCTCCTGGATGGCGCAGAGGCCCTCCACGAAGCCCATGAAGGCCATGAGCGTCTGGAAATAGCCGCCGTGCAGATGAAAGGCCATGGCGGTCTGCGTGGGATCCGTACCCCGGGCACGGGAGGCCTCCATGTCCTTCTTTGCCAGCTGCTCCCAATCGACGCCGGAGATATCCGGCGCCTTGATCACGTCCCGCCATCGGGTGATGTCGTCCAGAATGAAGTTGCCCGGCTCCGGGAGCCCGGCAAAGCCGGCTTCCTTGTTGGCCACGTAGGGGACGCCCCAGATGTCCCGGTTCCCGCCGCCCTTGTCCCGATTGCCCCGCAGGATGGAGGGGGAGCAGCCGGAGCAGATCTCCGGCCGGTCGGAATAGGGATTCCCTCCGTAGGTGTACTGGAGAAGGAAATCGGGCTCGATGCCCTTTCCCATGTCCAGATACATTTCACGCATGGTTCTCTGTGCCATAGTTCCACCTCGTTCAGCTCGTCAGTATTTTTCCGGACCACAATGGTTCTTAATACAATTATAACATTTTCGTCAGACAGATTCAACACTCCGCCGGAAAAGGATCGCCGGTACCGGAGATACTTTTCACAGGAAATCGGAGCGGATGGGAAGGAGGATCGTATGAACGGAAAAGAAGGAAAGCCCGTGGAGGCCCAAAGCTCCTGCGCCGCCTTCCGGCACGGCTTCTGGTCGTTGGAGGAAGAACCCGCCGTCTGTGAAAACTGCGAGCTTTACGACGAGGGCTTCTGCTTCCTGGAAAAGGAAGAAAGCGCTCAGACCACCTGAAACAGATAAAACTTCAGATAGTCCGTTTCCGGGACGCCCCAGAGGATGGGGTGGTCCGGCGCCTGCTGCCGGGCTTCGATCTGCCGGAGGCTGACGTCCGCGTCCGCGGCCGCCTCCGCCAGCATCCGCTCGAAGCGCTCGGCGGGCATAAAATGGCTGCAGGAGCAGGTGGCGAGGTATCCGCCCCGGGGCAGCAGCTGCATGGCCCGGCGGTTGATCTCCTTATAGCCCCGGTAGGCGGCGTCCGCCGTGGCGCCGCTTTTGGTGAAGGCGGGCGGGTCCAGAATGATATAGTCCCAGAGCCGGGGTCCGCCGGCGGCCTCGGTGAGCAGACGGAACACGTCCGCCTGGCGGAATTCCACCCGGTCCTCCAGCCCGTTGAGGGCGGCGTTCCGCCGCGCCTGCTTCAGAGCTTCGGCGGAGACGTCCACGGCGGTCACCTGCGCGGCCCCCGCGGCGGCCGCGTTCAGGGCGAAGGCGCCGGTGTGGGTGAAGCAATCCAGCACCCGGCGTCCTCCGGCGAGCCTGGCGGCCGCCTGCCGGTTGTATTTCTGGTCCAGGAAGAAGCCGGTCTTCTGGCCGCGGATATAGTCCACGTCGTAGCGGATGCCGTTTTCCGTGATGATAACATGTCCGTCGGTCTCCGTGACGAGGCCGGGCAGGGAGAGGAAGCCGCAGAAGCTCTCCAGCCCTTCCTTGGCCCGCAGAGAGGAATCGCTGCGCTCGTAGACGACGCGGACGGAAACGCCCAGCTTTTCCAGCTCCTCCGTCAGAAGACGGCAGATCAGCTCCTTCCGCCGTTCCATCCCCAGGGAGAGCACCTCGGCCACCAGCACGTCCTCAAAGCGGTCCACCGTCAGGCCGGGGAACTGATCCGCCTCCCCGAAGATGAGGCGGCAGGCGGAAAAATCCGCGCCCATGACCGCGGCGCGGTACTGCAGGGCATAGGCGACGCGGCGGCGGAAGAACGCCTCGTCGAAGCGGTCGTTCGTGTTACGGGACAGGAGCCGTACCCGGATCTTTGAATTGTCGTTCACCAGGCCCGCGCCCAGCCAACGGCCCCTGGCGCTCACCACGTCCACGATGTCGCCGTTTTCGTATGTGCCCTCCACGGCGGTGACTTCCTCTCCGTAGACCCAGGGATGGCCCCGGCGCAGGGAGCGTTCCGCCTTGCCTGTAACCGTGAGCTTCGCATAATCCCGTTCCATAAGCCGCCTCCCGACGATCCTTTTGCAAAAGGATAGCATCCGGCGGAGCGGTTCGTCAAGAAGCGCGCAAGGTTCCGGTTGTTTTCGGAGGGCGCTTCGGTTTATAATATGATAAATCACTTTGAATCCAAGACGATTTCATGGGGGTGGCCGCATATGAGCGGATTTTTCGCGGAGCTGGAGAGAAAGCTCCTGGACAAATGGCCGGAGAAGGGCGTGGAGCCTGCCCAGATCACCGGCGCGCTGAAGACCTCGCTGGACGCTCCGGCTTTGGTGAACGCCCTGTCGGAGGTGTTCCGCGTGCCGCCGGCGCAGATGGAGGAGGCCCTGTCCGAAGCCGGATTGGCCGGACTCATGGCGCAGCAGCATCTGCGGTCCGGGGAAACGGGGGAAACGGAGCAGCTGCCCCTCTGCCCCCCGGAGAAGGCCCCGGAGCCCTTTCCGGAGCTCTTCCGCCTGTATACCGTGCCGGACTTCTGCGCACCCTCGCCGCTGCCTGCCGGGCTGAACGGGGCGCTGCGGGAGCTCTCCCGCTCCGTGGCGGCCCAGGCGGCCGGCGACCCCTTCCTCTCCCTGTACCGGGAGGACGTGGAGGGCTATTACGCGGCGTTTATGGCCGAGACGGCGGAGCGCATCCGCGCCGAGATCAGAAAGCATTTCGGGGACGGCGGTCCCCGCTATCTGGTGACCACGGGGATCGGAGCCAACGAGCAGTTCTGTCACTATGCCGCCGCTCTGAACAACGCCGATCCCGGCCGGAAGCTGGACTGGATCGTGATCCATTCCCCCCTGGAGCTGCGCAAGCTGCCGGCGGACGCCGCGGAGGAAAACACCCTCTTTATGGAGTTCAGCCGCAGCAGCGTCACGGAGGAGACCATCAAGCTCCACGAATACACCTCCCGGGGCCTGAAGCGGATCGTGTTCTCCAACGGCGGCAATCTGAAAAAGCTCGCCCAGCGGGACGGGAACCTGGTCCTGCCCATGCCCGACCGGGTCTCCGGCCGCTTCGGGCGCAACAAAACGCCCATCCTGCTGGCGCCCATGCTGGTCTGCGGCATGGACACCGGGGCCTACTGGTCCCTCACGGGGGAGGCGATCCGGGCCTTCGATCTCGGCGATCCCGATTCGCTGCCCCACGTGCTGGCGCGCTTCATCCTGGCATATCAGAAGGCCAGAGGCACGGATTTCATCTACCTCGGCTGCAACGACGAGACGCTGGGGCTGCTGGCGGACGAGTTCATCCAGTTCTGGAACGAGGGCGTCAATAAAAACGGCAACGACCTGCTGGTCTCCCGCTTCTTCGGCCTGCCCAGGGACAGCCACATGAACCTGGAGGGCGTGCTGGGGAACAAGGAGACGAAGCTGGGTTTCTTCCTCCTGCGGGACGATATGCGCGCCGAGACCTTCCATCCGCTGGTGCACAGCCCCATCGACGCGGCGGATCCCGCCCATGAGGGCCTGCGCCTGGGAGACGAGGAGGTCGTCCTCTCCCTGGCGAATTTCAAGCGCTTCGGAGAAGTCATGCCCACGGTGCTGCTCCGGGTCCGGGGGAGGCTCTCCATGGCCCATTCGGCGGTGCTGGGACAGCTCTTCAGCGACGTGACCTTCGTGTATTCCCGCCTCATGGGCATCGACCCCGGCTCCAACCCGGAGGTGAAGTTCGTGCGGGAGCGCTCCGGCAGCCTGCTTGCTTCCTTTGCCCGGGACCTGCGGGCGGGCAGGGACATCGCCGACCTCTTCGGAGAAGCAGCCCGGGGCTGAACCGGGAATAACGCATGACGCAGGCAGCGGAGCTTGCCCGTGCTGCGGCTCCGCGAATCAAAAGGTCCTGTATGTCCGGAAATCTCGTAAAGCTGAAAGCCGGCCTGCTCTGCCTGGGGGCCCGGGTGGAGCCGGAGTCCGCCCGGCTGCTGGTGGCGGAATACCCTCACTTTTTCGAAAAGAGCTTCGTCCACGCCGTGAACGTCCGCATCGCCGGCGTCAACGTCAACATCAGCGTCGCGGAGGGCTTCACCGCCGAGTCTTCCTATCTCATCGTGAAGCGGGAAGGGGAATACCGCGTCACGGGCGGCGGTTGGGACCTGCCCATCCGATTTTATCCAAATCTTCCCGCCACGGGCACCGTGGTGGATGAGCTGGTCCAGCTGCACAGCGCGAACTGCATCAACATCTGGCCCAGCACCACCTGCTGCTACGATACGCCGGAGCTGAAATGCCGCTTCTGCTCCCTGAAGGCGGACGCGGAGGCCCCGCTGGATATCGGGGAGCTCTGCGACGGTCTGCGCCGTCTCCTGGCGCAGATCCCCAAAGGCCCCGCCCTGAATTTCAGCGGCGGCACCTTCCGGGACCCGGACTGGATGGCGGGCTACTGGATCCGCCTGTGCAGGGCCATCCGCGAGTTCAGCGACGCGGGCATCGCCGTGGAGCTGGCGCCGCCTTCGGACCTGGGCCTGCTCCGGGAACTGAAGGCGGCCGGGGCCGACGCCGCGATCATGAACCTGGAGGTGGCCGATCCCCGGCGGCGGGAGATCTGCCCCGGGAAGAGCCGCATCAGCTATGAGCATTACCACGAGGCCTTCCGGGAAGCGGTGGACTGCTTCGGCTGGGGCATGGTCTCCAGCGTGCTCATCGGCGGCATCCAGCCCAAGGAGGAGATCATGTCGGAGATCGCCGTCATGGCCTCCGAGGGCGTTTTCCCCACGATCATGCCCTTCCGGCCCATGGACGACTGCGAGCTGTACGGCTTCCGCCGCTGCCCTCCGGAGGTGCTGCTGGAATTGAGCGAGTACCTGGGGACGCTGCTGCATACATACAAGCTGGAATCCTGGAAGCAGCCCGGCTGCACGGAGTGCGGCGGCTGCAGCCTGGAAAACGATTTCTACCGAAAGCTGGAGGAAAGGGAAACGCCATGGAATATCTGGCAGCGGACTATACGTCGGACTTTGCCTGCAAATGCGGGGCGTGCCGCCGCAATTGCTGCAGCGGCTGGCCCGTCACCATCTCCCGGGAGGAATACGAGCGCATCATGGCCGCGCCCGCGAGCCCGGAATACCGGGAAAAGCTGAAGGAGGCCCTGCGCCTCAATTTCGCGCCGGAGGACAGACGCTATGCCCACGTCGTCCACGACCGGCAGGGAAGATGCCTGCTCCAGCGGGAGGACGGACTCTGCGGCCTGCAGATCGAGCTGGGAGAGGCGATACTTCCCGCGGTCTGCCGCCTCTATCCCCGCAACCGCCGCAGCGTCTGCGGCGTGAACGAGTGCGCCCTCAGCTTCGGCTGCGAGGCCGTGACGGAGCGGCTGCTGGCCTCCGCCGAGCCCCTGAGGCTGACGGAGACGGAGATCGGGGAAGACCCCCTGTTTCCGATCGACATGCCGGAGGAGAAATATGCCCGCTGCCGCCGCGCCCTGGAGATCATGGGCGACAGGAGCACGGACCTGGCCCGAAGGTTCGAGCGTCTGGGAGAGGAGCTTTTCGGCTGCCGGGAGACTTCCCCGGAGGAGCAGGCCCTTGAAGACGCCATGCGCCTCCTGCACCGGCTCACCTCCGATTGCTGCGGGAAAACGAAGGTGGCGGGGAAGCTCTGCAGCGAGGCGGTTTCCTTCTTCGGCTTTGCGGGGAAGGAGAAGCTCTCCGGCGCCGAAGCGGCCGAGCTCTGTGCCCGCTACCGGGAGACCGCTGGGCGGCTTTTCCCTGAGAAGGCCAGGCTGGAGGCCCTGGCGGAGCGACTTCTCATCAATCATATGTTTTACAACAGCTTTCCCCACGTGGGCGGTACGGACGACGGGGAGCGGGCGCTCTACGGCCTCTGCACCGTATACGCCTTCGTGAAGTTCGTGCTGGCCGGGAACGTCCGCCGGATCGGCGGGATGGAGGATGCCGCGGACGTGCTCTCCGAGCTGGGCAGACTCATCGAGCATTCCGATTTCAAATACAAGGCGGCGCAGTTCTACCGGAAGCAGTCGGATCACAGCCCCGGCTGCTGGCGGCAGCTGGCAAAGCTCTGAGCGCTTGACAATTATCGGCGCTGCGTGTAGAATTGCGTCTATCTGATTTGTAAGGAGTTAGTATTATGGCCAAGGATAAGAAGGTCGAACAGATCACCGATATGGAGGTGGACTTCGCCCAGTGGTTCACGGACGTCTGCATCAAGGCGGAGCTGGTGGACTATTCCGGCGTGAAGGGCCTCTTCATCCTGCGCCCCTACGGCTACGCCATCTGGGAGAACATCCAGAGCTGGCTGGACCGGCGCTTCAAGGAGCTGGGGCATGAAAACGTATCCATGCCCATGCTGATCCCCGAGAGCCTTCTGCAGAAGGAAAAGGATCATGTGGAGGGCTTTGCCCCCGAATGCGCCTGGGTGACCCTGGGCGGCAGCGAGGAGCTGCCGGAGAAGCTCTGCATCCGCCCCACCAGCGAGACCCTGTTCTGCGACCACTGGAGCCACGTGGTCCATTCCTGGCGGGACCTG
>JAEEGL016124146.1_pt1 | contig 12046 bp, 10 predicted proteins | sample 9134231 | NCBI WGS metagenome assembly JAEEGL01 (sample SAMN16246548, study PRJNA631951) | gut metagenome | biome: gut microbiome; feature: rumen; material: fiber-attached | host: Bos | place: Iran: Karaj | collected 2018-10
AAAATCAAGATAAGCGGCATTGCTTTCCGGATAATCTTCGTAATATTCCCAGTCCAAATCAATTCCATCAAGGTGATGAGAAACAACAAAAGCACAAAGCTGTTTTGCAAGTCTTGTACGATATTCTTCATCAAGCATAACTGGTGTAAGGAACTCACTGTAACTTCCGCCACCAATTGCACCTAAAACCTTTACGTTTGGATGTTCCTTTTTAAAAGTTTTTACAGTTTCTGGGGTATGAGGGAAGCTTTTTTCAAAAAGGTTTCCAACGTTATCAGCTTTAAAGAAAGAAATGATAACATGAGTATACATTTCGGGATATGTGACATCTCCCAATGTATATGTATAAATTACATTCCTATATTTGCTTGCTGAGTCTTTTTTCGCATTATTTTTAGGTGTACAGGAAATCAAAGAAGCACAAATCAAAGCCATTCCTAATAGTCCAGCAGCAAAAGCGGCTGCCTTATTTTTTAATTGTTTTTTCATACTAACCTCCATAAAATATTTATCTATAAAATATTCAATAGTTAACTGTCTTCTTCCATTATTTTTGCAATATCCTGACCAGTTTCAAAACTTTCCCTGCAAACATTATCTTGCCTCAATGGAAAACGTTCATCGGCACCAGCACCAAAGGCTATTACAGGAACTGGCTGCGAAGAATGACCAGAATCCATACTTTTTATTCTAATATAATCAGATTCCCAGTTTGAGCGGAATCTTAAATCTCCGTTTTCATGATCTGCCGTTATAACTAAGAGCGTATCGGGATTTTCCAATACAAACTTAGCGGCAACAGCAACCCCTTCATCAAAGCACTGAACTTCGTTCATAATCTGCTGAACAAGTTGTGCATGTCCCCAGCCATCACAGCAGGTATTTTCTATCATACAGAAAAAACCACAGTCTCCCTTGGCCTTGGCTCTATAATCCAGATGGGAAAGCGTAAACCAAACCATTTCTACAAAAGAAGGACAATCTTTTACAGGCTCCATATTAAAGCCGGCTTTTGTATCTTCTTCGTATTCGCAAAAATTACCACCCCACAAACTGGCGCATTTATTTTTATGACCGCTCTGATTTTGTTCCTCTACCAAATCATAAAAGCGTTCATAACATTTCATTTTATTTGTGCCGTCAAAAACTTCTTTACAGGCATTGTGTCCAAAAAGCAAATCTGGTGCAAAGTCAAGTTCTTTCTGGTAGATTTCCTTTTCTTTTTCACGGCAGACTTCGTGAACGATTGCACAAGCAGGAGTTGAATCTCCCATGTGGTCATTTGTAACACAACCAACCAGCATACCTTTTTCGCGCGCACGTTCACCAAGATTTTTTATTTCTTTTCCGTTTTTATCCAGCCCGATATAACCGTAACGGGTTCGTTCGCCACATAAGATTGCTGTTCCACCCGCACTACTGTCTGTTGTTACAAGCCTGTCACTGTCACTTGCATTTTCAGGCGGAAGATAGCAATCAGTTGTTGCCGAACAGTAATGATTAAATAAATCCATTACAAGCGGACCATAAAACTGTCTGGAAGCTTTTAAGTGGCTTTCTCCCATGCCGTCGCCGATTATTACAATCACATTTTTTACCCTGCGATTTTTGAACAAACCGGTTTCTTCAGCCTTTTTTATGGCTCGTTTTAATTCTTCTGTTCGGTTAGTAGATTTACCGTCGCTCAAATTGCTTATGACCGGCGGCAAATCTTCAAAGCCGTTTTTCTTTGAATAACAGGCTTTTTCCTTTGTCCAAGGATCAATTTCTGCTCCAGAACCAGCAGGCAGCTTCAGTGGTGGTAATGGCTTTTGCAAACGTACTGGAATCATAAAATTACTCTTTTGATACTGCAGGCTTTTTCTCTGCCTTAATATTATCACCTGTAATTGTTACATATCCTCTGGTCGAACCATACTGTACAGTAAAATCATCAAGGTAAACACACATTTTACTTGGATCAAGAGTTGAGCCTGGTTTTGAAAGACTAATATTGAGTGATTCTGTCTTTGCTGGTGCTTGTACAGAAATCTGGAACCAATTTTCCATTTTTTGACTCTTTGTATCAAAAGCAAAATTATAAGCCTGACTCACAGGTGTAATCACATTTCCATCTTCATCCTTTTCAATTTTTGCATCTTTACGGTCAGAAAATTTAACAGAATCAATAAGTTTGTTTCCTGCAGCATCAGTAATAGTAATACAAGTATCAGAATCATAAGGATTAATCTTAAACTGAATAAAATCATCTTTATACATAGGAAGAGTTTTTTCAGTTACCGTAAAATCAAAACTCTGTAATTGCTGTGTGCCTTCATTATCAATCTTGAATAAATCTCTTTGAATGTTTTTTGATACTCTTGTAACATCATCGAGTACATCTACATCAATATCACCGCCAAATGAATCAGCTTTTTCATTCATAAGATTTCCTAAAACCTGGGCGCCGATTGTGTTATCAAGAACTTTGTTTCCATTTTTACCATCAAGAAGTTTGCAATCATCTTCTGTATAAGCTTCACCCTTCTTTGTATCAAGACCTTCAAGACCATAACCAATTGCAAAAATTGGAACATTCTGAGTTGAATGGCTTCCTGAATCTGCGACTACCATCTTATCTTCCAAATCACTGTTTTCCCATTTTGGTTTGAAAAACATATCTCCTGTTTCATGATCAGCAGTAATAAGAAGAACTGTATCAGGATTTTCAAGAACAAACTTTAAAGCAATCGCAACAGTTTCATCAAAGTTTTTTACTTCGTTTACAATACCTACGACATTGCTACTAACTTTTGAAGTTTTCATAAACTCATCGTTTCCATGTCCGTAAATATCAGTATATGTGTTTTCGAACATAAGGAAGAAACCGTCATCTCCACTTGTTTTCTGTAAACGAGCTAATGAAAGAGCCATTGCCTGTTGTAAACTAGGTGATTTTTTATTGGTAGAATCCCAGCGCGCAAGTTTTTTGTCTCCACCAGTAAACAGATTCCACATCAAACCAGGTGTATCCAATGCGGAAATACTTGATTCAAGTGAAGTATATTGATTAATTTTTTCACCCGAAAGCGGTTTAAGAGTTGTAATAGCATCATATAGACTATCATCCGCTCCACCCATAAAAAGGTCTGCACCAAAAAGAACTTGCATCTGGCAGATTTTATTCCAGCCCTGACTTCTGTGCTTTGAATGAACTGTAAAATCTGCAGGTGTAGCATCTGCTAATTCAGCGTTTGTTACAACTCCAACCTTTTTTCCTTTTGAACGGGCTAGTTCACTTAAAGACATAAGTTCGTCACCTTCTGCATCCATAGACGCAAAAAGCTTTGTCGTTCTGTAACCTGTTGCAATTTTTGTTCCACCTGCACCACTGTCTGTTACAGTACCACTAAAATTATTTAAACCACGCAACCATGAATTAGCAACAGCTCTGTAAGGAAGCTCATTCATCAAAAGGTCTCCGCGATATTTTGTAGCAGCAACAATCTGAGAAATTCCCATACCATCACCAATCATTACAATAAAATTCTTTGGCTTTTTAAAGAAATCCTTTTTTGAAAGAGCATCTGCCAAAGCAGCTTTTAATTCCGGTGTAATATTCGATGATTCACCGTGCAAACTTAACTCTGGAATTGAATATGTTGAATCTGTTTTTGTCCAGGCAGGAATATCTCCAGTAGCCCCTTTTGGAAGTTTATAAGAATCATAATCTTGTTTAACGACAGGAGGCTCTTCTTTATTTGTATCTCTTGGACAACCCGTAAGAATACAAACAGACGATAATACGACTACAAAAAATGTACCTAAAAAGAATTTTTTCTTAATCATAAATTATTCCTCCTGAACAACAGTTTTTACAAAATCCAGGAGAGTCTTGCAATCCTTTCCTTTTTCAACATTGTTTCCAAGCGCAAAAGCAGGAATTGAGCTTCCATCTAAGGCAGCAGAAGTAACAATAAGAATTGAATCTGGATTTTCAAGTACATATTTTGCTGCTACAGCAACACTTTCATCAAAGTTTTTAAATTCTGCTTCCTTATCTTCATTCTTTGCAGAATCATAAAATACAAATCCAAAACCATTATCTGGATCAGCTTTTGATTCTGTCCAGGCAAGTCCAAATTTTACAATCTGTACTGTTGATGGGTATTCTTTTACTGAAGAATCAAAAACATTGTAAACAGCATTGGCTTCTTCATATTTATCCTCATGAGAACCCGTACCTTTAAAGAATACTTCTTCATTATTATAGCAGCTAACGGCTTCTTTAAAGTCTGCTGTTAATTTATAACATCCCTTGTAAAATTCGTTTAAATATTGTTCTCTTGACGCCTTCTTACCTAACTCATCTGGTGTATCTTTACCAAGTATAAATCTTGGACGTGGATTTTCTGCAACTATATTAGTAGCTAAATCTTCTGGTGATGTTTTAGAACTGAGAGTTCCTCTGAACTGTCTGAATACAGAGTTGGTAATCAAATCTGTAGTAGCATAGCCAAGTTTTTTATACAAGGAATCTGTAAGATATAATCCTACTACGTTATCTTCATTTATATTTTCATCTAATTTTTGAGAAGTAAAGGTCAATTTTTGTGGCAAATCATTTGTTATTAACTCACCACATTTTGCTTCTGCAGAAGCAATTAAATCATCTGTAAGATTATCATAAAACATAAAAATAACATTTTTAATTGGCATATCTTTTGCAGGAAGATTTTTAATTCCTGTCATAATTTTCTCGTTTACATTTGAGCCAGAACCATCTTCAATTACTGCTGGCAAATCTTGATATCCTTTTGGATTTTTTGTCCAATCAGGGGTTTTAAAAATATTCATTTCAACTTCCGGTTCGTTGCAGGAAATAAAAAGTGCCGCAAAAAGGCAAAATCCTAAAAGTTTTTTATTATTAAATATTTTTTTCATATATTCCTCCAACAAATATGCGGTGGTTTTACAACCACCGCATTAAATTATTATCTTAATTTTCTCATTTTATCAGCTGCAACAGAATCTGATTCTGTATCAGTATCAAGTATTCCATCTGCATCTAAATCACCAAACTTATCGTATCCCATTGCTTTAGCAATTAAGATACCAGTTTGTCTATTCTGAACAAGTTCGCCTTTTTTACCATTAACATAATCAGCCCAGTCATTTGCTGTCCATTTATCAGTTTCTGATTTAGCAATTCTCTTAGGGAATATTTCAGCACCTGCACCGAATGCCAATAAAGGAACTGGCTCAGAAGAATGTCCTTCTGTAGTAGATTTAATCATTGTATAATCAGTATCCCAGTTTTTCTGATAAACAAGTCCACCTGTTTCATGGTCAGCAGTTACAACTAAAAGTGTATCTGGATTTTCAAGAACATATTTAAGAGCAATTGCAAGACCTTCATCAAAACACTGGATTTCATTCATACAGTCATATGGTTTACAAGCATGTCCCCAACCGTCAGAAACTGTGTTTTCAATAAGACAGAAGAAACCAGAATCATTGTTGGCTTTTGCTTTATGATCAAGAACAGAAAGTGTAGCCGCTACCATTTCCGGGTATGATGGAAGCACTGTATCTAATGTGCCATATCCAAGTTTATATCCAAAGTGTGGAGCTGTAGCAGACTTAGGATTATAAGAATAACTTGCATCGTATTCATATGCAGAAATTGGTCTAATAGAATAATCTAATTTAACAGCATTTATGAGAGCTGTAAAACTGTCATAAGAATGCATGTTTCTATCTGCTGCCCAATTATTAAAGTCGTAAGTAGAATCTGTTATTGCTTTGCCATCATATTTATTAAGCATATTGATAGCCCACTTCTGAAGTTCTGTTGCATTATCTTCATACCAGAACTTAAGAGAAGCTTCCTGACTACAAACTTCCCAACAATCTTTATAATCTTCATCATTCTTTAAATCTGATACTGTATCAGCATCTTTTGCTTCAAAGATTTTTTCAATTGTTTTTCGTTTATCACCGGTTTTTCCTTCCTGAATATAATCCTTATAACCATAATCAGAACCCATAGCAATATCAGGAGAAGAGAAGAAGAGTTTTCCATAAATTTGATTCTGGTAATCTCTGTTAATAGCATGGATACTTACATCTGCTGGAGTTGCATCACCCATATGGTCGTTTGTTACGTTACCAACAATCATTCCTTTCTCACGTGCAAGTTCAGCAAGATTTTTTACAGGTGTACCATCAATATCAAGACCAATATAGCCATAGCGGGTTTTAAAACCGGTTACAATTGCAGTACCACCAGCAGAAGAGTCTGTTGTCTTGTTAGGTGTATCACCTTTACCTGGCTTTGGATATGAATTATGATTAATAGGAGCATGATAAGGGAGCATATCCATAATTAATGGACCGTAGTATTTTCTAGAAGCAACAATATGACTTTCACCCATACCATCACCAAAAATAATAATTACATTTTTTGGTTTTTTACCCTCAAAACTATTATTATCTATAGCTTTCTGTATTTCTTCTTTAAGCTTTGCAGTTCTGTTTGTTTTATCATTGAGCTCTTGAGTCTTATATTTAACTTCTCTTCCTTTATTATTTATAATTTTTATTTCTTTATAGTCAGAAAAGTTTGTTACAAAGTCTGGTAAATCATCAGCTAAAGGATCCTTTTTTTCCCATGCCGGAATAACTGCTTCTGTACCATGTGGAAGAATCATAGCATGGATGGTATCGGCATCTGCATCTGGTTTTACTGTTGGTGTTGGACCTGGGGTTGGCTCTTTATTATTCGTTCCATTATTTGGATCTGGACATCCAACTAATAACAAAGACAAAGATGCCAATGCTATTCCAGCAATTTTTGTAAGATTTTTTTTCATTTAATTTCTCCTTGTATTTTTAAATTATTTAATTTTCTTGATGATTACGTTGTCGATGTAGTAAGGACGTGCAGGATTATCTGTTTTGAAGTAGATAATTGAACTTACACTCTTTCTTCCATGAAGTTCTTCAAGAATTACATCACCTTTAAGAACACCGTTTACCTTTACGTATTCTTTGTTGTTAATATCTACAGAAGAACCTGTATAGGTATCGCCTTCCGGATCAAGTCCCATGTAGATGAAGTTGTCATAATCTTCTTCAGAAATATCATTTGGCTGAATTGCCAAAGCTACATCTGACTTACGTTTTCCTTTATCTGCAGGATCAAGCTTGAACCAAACTTCAACATAATAATCTGAACCATCACAAACGTTCATTTTTGTAAGGTCTTTACCTACACCACTCCAGTTGTATTTTCCACGAACCAAAAGAGCTGTAGAGCCGTTTACACCTTTTCCAGCTGGAAGAGTAATTGTACTTCCTTCTGCAATCCATTCTTTTATATCTGCACCTTCAAAATCGCCTTTAGCAATCATGTTTTCCTGTGCAAAAACAAAACTTGTGCAAGCAAATACTGCCAATGCTGCAAGTAATAATTTAATTTTCTTCATAATAGTCTCCTTGTTTAAGGTTGGGTTATTAAGGTTGATTTCCGATTACTGTACGTTTGCTTTAACTGCTGCTACAGCTTCCAAAATCTGAGCTGCTATATCTTCGTTGTAATCAACAACTTCTACACCTTCAACGTTTTCAGCAGAGAGATTTGTAGCATTTTTAGTACAAACTACATTTTCATGACTTCCATAAATACGTGCAAAAATATAACAATCATTAGCTGTAGCTTTTGTATCACAACGTCCAATAAGACCACCAATATACTCGTAAGGATTTGGATCACAATCTGCTCCACGGTCTTTTGCAGCCTGTGAACCTAAAATACCAGCAAAAAGACAGTTTTCAATTGTTGTTGTACCCTTTCCCTGTGTTAATCCAACAATTCCACCAAAACGGTCATCATCACATCCATCGTGTGGTGGATATGAAGCTTCATCATCACGCTGTACATTTCTATTAATAATACATGCATCTACAAGGATAACATTCTTAATAGTTGCACCATCTGCAACACCAATTAAACCTAAACCCTGATGTCCCTGATACATATAAAGACCAGAAATTACTTTTCCATTTCCATCAAATGTTCCCTTAAAAGGTTTAATATCTTCATCTTTTTGTGATTTTAAAGCCTTTCCTGTTCCAATCGAATCAAGATTCTTTAATTTTGGATTAGGAGTTGCATCTTCGCCTTCTTCTGGCTCTATAAAGTTTTCTGTCAAAAGATTCTTATTAATTACGAAGTCTTTCTGTACAGTAATTGTCATTCCTTCGAAATCATCACCTGCATTAACAAGTTCTGAAAGTTTTTCAAGGTCTTCTACACCGTAAATTGACAAATCTGATAATGTAGAACCATCTCCATATAAACGAACTGCGTCTGCAGGAATTTCTTCTTTTTCGATTGGTGTTGAACTACCTGTACTTTTTCTACATCCAGTTAACATAATTGCCAATGCTGCCAATGTAAGTCCTACAAGTTTAGATATCTTTTTCATAATTTTCTCCTCTTATTTTTTTCGAAAAGATGTCTGTTATTCCAGATTTAGCACAGAATCCCAGACATCTTTAGGTTTAATTATTATTAGAGTCCTGCTTTTGTGAAGTAATCTGTAAGGTCGATTCCACTTGCTGTTTTAACTGCTTCGATAATTGTTGCTTTTGTTGTGTCATCAAAATCAATAGTTGCAGAAGCATCTGTGTAAACAGTTTTGTCTAAGCTTACACCATAGCAAGTAGTAAAGTTTGCTGTACCTTTGACAGTCTTTACCAAAGCAGCTGATGAACCATAAAGTTTTACAAGGCTGAAACAGTTTGTAAGATTAGTAATTGAATTCTTTTCAACACGTCCGATGATTCCACCAATATATTCATAAGGATTTTTTTCGTATGATGATCCACGTTCTTTTGCAACCTGTGAACCAACTGTTCCAACAAATATACAATTCTCAATAGTAACTTCACCACCATTCTCTATTACAATACCAACGAGTCCACCAAAGCGGTCATCATCAGAACCATCATGAGAAGGATTTCCTTTGTCATCAACGCCTTCCCAAGCATTCTTGTTTATAACACAACCATCAAGAATTACAACATTCTTAATTGTAGCTGCATTCAAAGCACCAAAGAAACCAAGTCCCTGCTGTCCACCATAGATATAAAGACCAGTGATTTTCTTACCGTTTCCATCATAAGTTCCGGCAAAAGGTTTTTTCTTGCTACCAATTCCTGCAAAGTTCTTAAGATTAGCATTTGGTTCACCATTTGCTGCTTCTTCCGGTTCTGCGAAAGCTTCACCAAGAACAGCTGCATTGATTGCGATGTCTTCTTTCTGTGTAACTACAATACCAGCAAGATCTGTTCCGCCATTTACAACTTCTGCAAGTTTTTCAAGGTCTTCATAATTGTATACCGACCAAGCAGTAGCTGTTGATTCTGCTGTCCACAAGCGCATTGCATCTTCTGGAACAACTGGGGCTACAACTTTGATTGTGTATGCTGCAGAAGTTACTTCAGAAACCTTTTCACCTTTTGCTGCGATAGCATAAATTTTTACAGCTTCAGTAATTGCAATTGGGTCAGCATATTTTCCTGCTGTTTTATAATTTTCTGCAGTAAGTGTTGCTGTATCATCACCTTTTACAACTAAATAATAGATTTCAGCACCTTCTGTAGATGTTGAAAGAGCAACTGGTGTGTCTTTTTCAACTTCACCAGCTGCAACACTGAATGCTACTGGGCTAACAGTTTCGTCTACAGGTGGAACTGGTGTTGAATCTGGCTCATCTGTTCCTTTTTTACAACCAAATGCTGCCATTGAAAGTGCAGCAAACAATAATACTGATGCAATTTTTGTTAATTTTTTCATAAATTTCTCCTAAAACTTCCACGCCTGCCCCTTAAAAGCAGGTCGTGATATTTTTAAGAAGCAACGCTTCTTTTTTAATTACTCTTCTTCCCCTTCATCTTCTTCAGTTTCAGTAGGGTCTACCCAAGTCTGTCCAGCACGTTTGATCTCAGAATTCAAGTCTATAATGCTGATGTCATCGATAAGGTATGAATAACCTCCAGCAGCATCTGGTCCGGCATAGAATTCAACTTCCATTTTGTAAAGACCTGAACCATTAATCATTCTTTCAATTTCTGTAGATGTAATGATGTATTTGATTTCCTGCCAATCGTCAGTAAGAACCTTAGGTACATTGAATTCCATTTCTTCTTCGAAATCGAAATCTTCACCTTCAACATCTTTCTCTCCACCCCAAGGACTCACTATTTCTTGTCCCTTTTTGTTTGTAGAACCATCTTTAAAATTATAGTATTTTGTACCATTTGCCACAGCCCAGTCTTGAACATCACCTGAATACACACAATAACAAGCTGTGAAAGAACCATGTCTAATAGCTTCATCTTCTACTTCTGGATCGCCCTTAATTTTTGCAGAAATAAGGAATGATTTTCCTGGACCATAATAGTCTGTCAAATCAAAGGTAAACTCGCACCAGTTTTCGCCAGTCTGCTTCATTTTATATGCGTTTCCAGTAACACCATCTGCAACTACTGTCTTTTCAACATCATTAAGGCCGAATGAATATATTTCACCCCTATACCCATCAGCATCACCATCATTAACCAAATTCTCACTTGGAGTACCTAATTTGTTTTCTCCAGTGTATGGTCCTGGTTCTGGCCCTGGATTTCCCGGACATCCTGTTAACATCGCAATTGCAAAAGCTGCAAGCGAACCAATCAATATTTTCTTTGTAAGTTTCATAAATATACCTCCTATTTTTAACTTTCACGTGAAACCTTTTTCAATATAATAATATGCCCTGACTTTTTGATTTGTCAAGTTTTTTTTTCAAATTTTGCGTTTTTTTTAAAAATTTTGCAGTTTTTAACGCTTTTTTTATGCGTTTTTTGACATTTTTGTTTTCACGTAAAATGTTAAAGTAAATTTATAACAAAATTTAATAAATAAAGTTAAAAATGGAGCGTCTTTTGATACCTGGAGAGTTAGTTTGCAACTTTCATAATTCACTTTCAACATGATGCAAATACCGGAAAGTTCGGTTAGTTTTAATGATTTGGTAAACAACTTCATTTTTTTAGAAATTTTTGTTATCGACTGCACTTTTTTTTCATTTTTCGACTAATAAAAGGTGTAGGAGAAAGAAACATGATTCAAACAAGCAAAATGCAAGAACAAGACCGTCCGCTCACACCAGAAGAAAAATGGGAAAGAGCCACACTGGCAAACAATTTTATTTTTTACAAAGTAATGCGACATCATCCGGATGCCTGTAAACATTTAATTGAAATGCTGCTAAATATTGAGATTGAACATATGGAGATGCATAATGAGGAAGTAATCGATTTGGACCATGACTCAAAGGGCATCAGGCTGGACGTATTCGTAAAAGATATCAACAAAATGTATGACATAGAAATACAGGCAGCAAATACGACTGACTTACCAGAAAAACAAAATTAGACGATGGGGCGTTAAAACACTTTTTCATTGCAAAAACATGTGCTAAAATGATTAAAGACAAAGAAATCAAGAGTTTTTTTGAATTCCTTATCTCGAACAAGGCAACAAGCGATTATACATCAGATTTGAACAAATACGTAACCGATGCCAAACACAATATGCAATGGAGGGTTCAGTATATGACTTGGGAACGACAGAGAACCTATGACTTTAATGCTGGTCAAGAAAAAGGTATTGCCATTGGTGAACAACGCGGAAGACAAGAAGCTGCCATTGAAAGTGCAAAAAACTTTCTAAAAATGAATATTTTGACTCCAGAACAAATTGCACAGGGAACTGGACTAACTGTTGATGAAGTAAAACAATTAGCTGCTGAAGTTATCGCTTAAAACTAGATTAAGCTTTTTGCGGCAAGCTTCAAAAACATTTTTGTATAAAAAAAAGATTTTCTGAACCTAGATTCAGAAAATCTGTAATAAAATAATTTAGGAATGTTTTAGGAAGAAATTGAAAAAAACTTTTTCCATGGAATAAATCAACTTTTCACATAACTTTTTTTATTTATACTTAATTCTA
>JAEEGL016454935.1_pt1 | contig 12046 bp, 10 predicted proteins | sample 9134231 | NCBI WGS metagenome assembly JAEEGL01 (sample SAMN16246548, study PRJNA631951) | gut metagenome | biome: gut microbiome; feature: rumen; material: fiber-attached | host: Bos | place: Iran: Karaj | collected 2018-10
CTGCGCTTCATCCCGCTGCTCATCGAGGAGACGGACAAGATCATGTCCGCCCAGAAGGCGAGAGGCGCCGATATGGATTCCGGCGGCCTGCTGCAGCGGGCCAGGGCTCTGATCCCGGTGCTGGTGCCCCTCTTCGTTTCCTCCTTCCGCCGGGCGGACGAGCTGGCTCTTGCCATGGAGTGCCGCTGTTACCACGGAGACGAGGGACGCACCCGCATGAAGCAGCTGCGCTACGCGGGCAGGGACTTTGTCGCCTTTGCCCTGATCCTGGCGCTCATCGGGCTGGTGCTGGCCCTCAACCGCCTGCTCCCCGGAATGTACTGATCCCGGGCAACAAAAATGCCCGGAAAGGACACGGTCAGGGCGGATCATCCGCCGAGGGGGGATCGGGATGGCAGAACGCAATCTGCTGGTGTTTCTGCGGTTTGACGGCCGCCGGCTCCACGGCTGGCAGGTACAGAAAAACGCTCCCACCGCCATGAGCGTCTTCCAGGAGGCTCTGGAGGGCGTCCTGGGGGAGCAAGTGCAGGTCAAGGGATGCTCCCGCACCGACGCGGGCGTCCACGCGGCGCGCTACGGCGTTTCCTTCCGCACCAACCGCGCCATCCCCTGCCAGGGACTGGTGCGGGCCCTCAACGGGGCGCTGCCGCCGGAGATGGCGGCCCTCTCCTGCCGGGAGGTGCCTTTGGATTTCCACGCCCGCTACGCCGCCCGGGGGAAACGGTATCTCTACCGGATCCTCAATTCCGAGATCCCCGATCCCTTTCTGGAGGGCCTGGCCTACCGGGTCTCCCGGCCCCTGGACGCCGGGAAAATGCACCGGGCCGCCCAGGCGTTCCCCGGCACCCGGGACTGGTCCGCTTTCCGGAACCGGGGCGGCGCCGACCGGGACCCCGTGCGCACGGTATTCTCCGCCGGCGTCGAACGCCGGGGGGATCTGATCGTTTTTTCCGTAGAGGGAGACGGCTTCCTCTATAATATGGTACGCATCATGGCCGGAACGCTGATCGAGATCGGGCGGGGGACCCTTTCCGGGGACAGCCTGCCCGGGATCATCTCCGGGGGAGACCGGGAGGCGGCGGGTTTTACCGCGCCGGCCTGCGGCCTGATCCTGGACGACGTGTTTTACGACCTGCCGGAGAGGGGGGAGAAGCTCTGAAACAACGCGAGACCGATGATTTTACCCGCAGGAGGAAGGGGCGCAGCCGCCTGCACGCCTTCCGGCAGCTGTTTCTGCTGATCCTGTCCGCGGCCCTGGTCTTCGTGATCTACGTCTACCGGTATGAGATCGCCTCCCAGGGCCTGGGGATGCTGTTCGTGGACCAGCTGGCCCTGCTGACCAAGACCAGCTCCTACCCGGTGGCGCTGCCCGAGGAGCCCACGGAGCTTCTGGCTCTGGGAAGAAGGCCCGCCCTGGTGGCGGGGGGCACCTTATATATGTACGATCCGGTGGGAGAAAAGAAGCTCGAGGACCGGATCGGCGGCCAGAGCACCCTGGCGCTCTCGGCGGGGAACTACCTGCTGCTGTACACCCGCGGGGGCTACGACGTGCACGTGCTCAGCGGGGACACGGAGATCTACCGGCTGCGCACGGATACCGCGATCCACGCGGCCTGCATCTCCAAGGGCGGGCGGATCGCCGTGGCGACGGCGGAGGGCTCTTCCTCCGCGGTGACGGTGTACGACCGCAGCGGCCGGGAGGAATTCAAATGGAACTCCTCCGGCTGCGTGGCCACCGCCCTGGCCCTGGACGGGAAGGGCTCGCGGCTGGCGGTGGGAGGCGTTTCCTCTCCCGACGGGACCCTCTGTTCGGAGATCCACGCCTTCGCCCTCTCCTCCAGCCGGGAGACCGTCAACGAGACCATCGCGGACGAGCTGCTGCTGGAGCTCAAATGGAGGAAGGACGGGGAACTGGCCGCCGTGACGGACCGGGCGGCCTACGCCATCGGGGGAAAGGAGATCCTCCGGGCCCCCTTCGACGCCCAGCCCATCGCCTACGCCATTTTCCCGGACGGCGCCGTGGCGGCGGCGGAAGGGGATTACGTCTCCGCCCACGAGGTCCGGCTGATCCGCTATTCCCCGGATATGAAGGAGACCGAGACTTTCCTTCTGGATCAGAACGTGCGGCGGCTGCTGCCGCTGGACGGCGATCTGCTGATCTTCACCGGGGACCGGGTGCTGCGGGTGACGGAGACCTTCGAGCGCAGCGCCCTATACGAGACCGGGGGAGCCCTCCAGGTGGCCCCTGCCGGAAAAACGCTGTATTACACCACGGTCAGCCATCTGGAACAGGTCCGGATGCACTGAGCCGCATAGGAAGGGAGAAACAAGCTATGCCAGTCTGGATCTGGGATCTCGCAGTCGTCCTGATCATCCTGTTCAGCGCCGCCAGCGCCTATCATCACGGCTTTTTCCGCTCCATGGTCAGCCTGCTGGGCACGGGGGTGTCCTTTCTCGTGGGTCTGATGTATTCCGGCCCCGCCGCCCGCTGGTGCTACGCCAACTGGCTGGAGGAGGGGGTCCGGGAAGGCGTGCGGGAAGGCATCGCCTCCTCCGGGACCCGGAGCTTTGAGACGGTGTTGCTGCGCATCGACGACATCCTCACCCGCCTTCCCCCGCTGGTCTCCGACGCGGTGCGCAGCCAGCTGAAGGCGGACTCTCTGGAGGTCTGGTACGAGAACATGATCCGCGCCAACAGCGGAGACGTGGCCACGGCTCTGACGGAGGGCGTGGTGGGCCCCATCGTGACCACCGTCCTTCAGATCCTGGCCTTCTGCATCATTTTCCTGATCTGTTCCATCGTGGTGCGCTTCGCGGCGGGCCTTCTGGGAAGGCTGCGCAGCGTGCCCGTGCTGGGCAGCGTGGACGGCGTGGCCGGCGCCCTGTTCGGCGTGGCCCGGGGCGTCCTCTACTGCTTCGTGCTGGCCGCGGTGCTGTGGCTGCTGATCCACCTGACGGGGGACAGGCTGCCCTTCGTGACCCAGGAGGGCCTGAGCGGGACCCTGCTGCTGCGCCGGTTCTACGACGTGGTGTCTTCCTTCGGCTCCCCCGGCTGACCGGGAGACCTTCGTTCGCAGTTTTCATTGAGCCGCTCCTTTTCCGGGCGGCGGGGAGGTATCGTCTTTGAGAAACGAAAACATGCTGTGCTGCCGCTGTCATGAGCGCATAGCGATCATATACGTCACCCGTTTCGACGGGGGAGAAACGAAGCAGGAGGGCTACTGCCTCAAATGCGCCCGGGAACTGGATATCCCCCAGGTGCGGGAGGTGCTGGACCGGTTCGGCGTCACGGACGAGGATATCGACAATATGTCCAGCCAGATGAGCGAGCTGTTCGAGTCCGATGAGAATTTCGAGCCCGGCGGCGCCATGCCCTTTCCTTCCTTTCTGCAGCATTTCATGGAGCAGCGGCACGAGGAGGAGGAGGGGTATCTGCCCGTGGAGCAGCCCGAGCCTCTTCAGGAGGAGCCGAAAAAAGAGGAGCCCCCCCGGAGCCGGAGCCGGAAGAAGCTCAAATTCCTCAACAATTACTGCGAAGACCTGACCCAGAAGGCCCGGGAGGGCCGGATCGACAGGATCGTGGGCAGGGAGCGGGAAAGCGAGCGGGTCCTGCAGATCCTTAACCGCAGGCAGAAAAACAACCCCTGCCTCATCGGGGAGCCCGGCGTGGGCAAGACCGCCGTGGCGGAGGGGATCGCCCAGCGCCTGGCGGACAACGACGTGCCGCCCCGCCTTCTGGGAAAGGAACTGTATCTTCTGGATCTCACCGCGCTGGTGGCGGGCACCCAGTTCCGCGGCCAGTTCGAGAGCCGCGTCAAGGGCCTGGTGGAGGAGGTGCGCCGGGAAGGCAACGTCATCCTCTTTATCGACGAGGTGCACAACCTGATCGGCACCGGCGAGGCCGAGGGGTCCATGAACGCCGCCAACATCCTCAAGCCCGCCCTCTCCAGGGGGGAGATCCAGGTGATCGGCGCCACCACCTTCGCCGAGTACCGCAAGTACATCGAGAAGGACGCCGCCCTGGAGCGGCGGTTCCAGCCCGTGACCATCGAGGAGCCCTCCATCGAGCAGTCCGTCCAGGTCCTGCTGGGGGTCCGGAAATACTACGAGGAATTCCACCGGGTGCGGGTCCCCGACGAGGTCGCCCGCCGGTGCGTCACCATGAGCGAGCGGTACGTCACCGACCGCCATCTGCCGGACAAGGCCATCGACCTGCTGGACGAGGCCTGCTCCTGCTGCACCCTGGCCAACACCGCCCTGGACCGGTATGAGAAGCTGAACCGCCGCACGGCGGAACTGGAAAAGGAGATCGAGGCGCTGGAAACGGACGCCGAGACCATCCCCTATCAGGAGATCGCGGAAAAGAAGGCCGAGATCGCCCGGGTCAGGGAGGAACTGAAGGCTCTGGAGCCCGAGGCCCTGGGCCGGGAGGTGACGGTGGACGATCTCGCCCGGGTGGTGGAACTCTGGACGGGCATCCCCGCCTCCAGGATCCGGGAGAGCGAGCTCCAGAAAGTAGCGGACCTGGCCAACGCCCTCAAGAAACACATCGTCGGCCAGGACGAGGCCGTGGAAGCCGTGGCCGCGGCGGTGCGCCGCACCCGGGTCCAGCTCTCCGACAGGCCCCGGCCCGCCTCCTTCATTTTCGTGGGGCCCACCGGCGTGGGAAAGACGGAGCTGGTGCGCCGCCTGTCCGAGGAGCTCTTCGATTCCACCGAGCCCATGATCCGCGTGGACATGTCGGAATACATGGAGAAGCACGCGGTCTCCCGCCTGATCGGTTCCCCGCCTGGCTACGTGGGGTACGACGAGGCCGGCCAGCTCACCGAGAAGGTGCGCCGCCGCCCCTACTCGGTGCTGCTTTTCGATGAGATCGAAAAGGCCCACCCCGACGTGCTCAACGTCCTGCTGCAGATCCTGGACGAGGGCTTCGTCACCGACGCCCAGGGGCGCAAGATCAACTTTGCCCACACGGTGATCGTGATGACCTCCAACGCCGGCTCCGATCAGCAAGGCAACGCCCTGGGCTTTGCCCGGACCGAGGACAGCTTCGCCCGGCAGCGGGCGGAGAAAGCCCTGCGGGAGTTCCTGCGGCCGGAGTTTTTGGCCCGGGTGGACGAAGTGGTCTACTTCCGCAGCCTGGGAGAGGAAGAGTACCGGCGGATCGCCGGGCTGCTGCTGGAGGAGCTGAAGGAGCCCCTTCTGCGGCGGAACGTGCGTTTTGCCTGGGACGAAGCCGCTCTGGCCGCCATCGCCGGGGAGGCCTGGGGCGGCCGGGCCGGCGCCCGGGAGGTGCGCAGGGTCATCCGCCGCCGGGTGGAAGATCCCATCACCGCGCTGCTGGTGGACCGGGCCGGGGATCCCCCCGAGATGGTCGCCCTCACCGCCGAAGAGGGAAAGCTCCGTCTGGAGACGCGGTAAAAGCCGAAAAGAAAAGCGCGGCCGGGGCCTTAGCCCCGGCCGTTTTGCGAGGGGAAACGGATCGGTCCGCCCCGAGAAAGCTTTGGACCGCGTCGCCGCCCACAGCCCCGTCCGGAGGATCGGCAGGCGCCCCGGGGAGGGGCCCCGGAGCGGAAAGACCCGGCTCTTTTCGGTGAAAAAGCCCTTTTTGCCGTTGGAGAGGAAGATCTGAAAACCTTTTGAAACAATTTCCCGGAGGAGCCGCGGAAATGAAGCAAATCGAATATTCAGCTCAACAAAGCCAAAATTTCCGATTTGCGCGGAGGAAAAAAGAAGGAATATACGCCGATTCTGTAATTGAAATGTAATTTTTTTCAAAAAAAGTGACATTTTTTCAAAAAAGGGGTTGCATTTTTTGCGGAGGCATGCTATACTCGACACATCAAAGGTCAGGTTCTCCTATCGCCTGTCCCGAGATGAAGCCCAAAACCGTTTTGAGCGGGTTGGAGAGACCGTTCAAATAAAAACTATTTAGGAGGAAAAGATCATGAAGAAGCTTTTTGCTATCGTTCTGGCTGTTGCCATGGTTCTGTCCCTCGCTTCTGTCGCGATGGCCGCTAACACCAGCCTGAGCAAGAACAGCAAGCAGACCCTGCTGAATGGCGACAAGGAGTTCAACGTTGGCGCGTTCGACATCACCCTGCGCAAGGGCAAGAACAACTTTGTCAGCTATGAAGGCGACAACATCCCCTACGGCAAGACCGTTTACATCCCCCTCATCGATGCCAGCGGCAACAAGGTCACCCAGTCTGACGCTGTTTCCGGCCTGAAGGTCTCCGCTAAGTGGGACACCAACGGCAAGTACATCGAGTCTGTCTCCATCGCTAAGAAGGATGACTACTATCACATCGCCATCGTCACCACCGGCTCCGAGACCAAGGAGAAGGATGTTGAGGGTACCCTGACCCTGACCGGTAAGGCTTACTCCACTCCTACCGATGCTGGCAAGGATCAGAAGAAGGTCAAGGCTGACAAGGCTGAGATCGACATCACCCTGACCCTGGGCTTCGACAAGTCTGCTGACCTGGAAGTCACCGACACCGGCAAGATCTTCAACTTCGAGGATCTGGATGAGCAGGATGAAGAGTGCGAGCTGACCTTCGAAGAGGACGACGAGGTCTCCTTCACCGTCGACACCACTCACCAGGGCGAGATCGTCATCGCCATGGACACCGATGAGATCGACGCTGTCGAGAACGCTTATCCCTCTGCTAACCTCGACTTCTTCAACTTCAACGGCGCTACCTTCCGCAAGACCGGCACCCTGCTTCTGCCCGGCGAAGAGGGCCAGTTCGTGTACGAGTACAAGAACGGCGCTCTCCAGGCTGTGAACGCTAAGTGGGATTCCTACGAGGAAGCTTTCGTCATCAAGACCAAGACCCTTGGTCAGTACGTCATCTCTGACGTCGAGCTCGCTGTGGGCGCCGCTGTTGCCCCCGCCGCTGATGCCGCTGCTGCCCCCGCTGCTACCGTTGCTCCCGCTGCCAACCCCTCCACCGGTGCTGCTCTCTGATTCCTGACTGATCAGTAATCAGAATACCGATAGGGTTGCACAGAGTGCAACATGCCGCAAGGCTCTGCCGCCGTTCCCGCTCTCCGGGGAACGGCGGCTTTCTTTTGTACCCGGAGCAAAAAGAGGAGCCCTCCCGGCGGATCCGCCGGAAGGGCTCTTTTTCTTTTCGTCACCGGGACTGCATCTCCCTGGCCATGCGGATGAAGGTCCGAGCCGCGCTGGAGAGAGGGATGTCCTCCAGGTAGCAGACGCCCACGCTGCGGGTGGGCACCGGGGGCCGCACGTCCACCGGGAAGACTTCCCCCCGTTCCAGGGCGTGGCGGGAAAACTCCTCCACCACGCAGGCGACGCCCAGCCCGGCTCCCGCGCAGTCCAGCAGAAGGTGGTGGGCGCCCAGCTCGATCTCCGGCTTCGGCGCCGCGCCGTTGGCGAGAAAATGCCGGTCCACGTGCCGCCGGGAGTTGGAAGCCCCCTCCAGCATCAGCAGGGGATAGGTACAGAGCTCGGCGAGCCCTACCTCCCGCCCCCGCAGATGCCCATATCCCTCTCCGGCCACAAAGATGTCGTGCACCGCCATGCAGTCCTCGAACAGCACCCCCGCGGCGCTCATGGGCAGATTGACAAAGCCCAGGTCGATGTGCCCGTCCCGCAGCAGCTGCAGGGTCTCCCGGGAGGTGCGGTTGGTGATGCGCAGAGCCACGTCCGGGTGTTCCCGGTGGAAGCGTTCCATGGCCGGCATCAGGTACCAGCGGGTGACGGTGTCCCCGGCGCCGATGCGAAGCTCCCCGGCGGAGAGGGTGTGCAGCCGGGAGAGCTGCTCCTCCCCCGTCTCCAGAAGGCCCAGGGCTGAGCGCACGTACCCGTGGAGCAGCTCCCCTTCCCGGGTGAGCTCGATGGTGCGCCCCCGCCGCAGAAAGAGCTTGCTGCCCACCGCGGTTTCCAGTTGGGCGATGCTCTGGCTGACGGCGGGCTGGCTGACGTACAGGGCCCGGGCGGCCGCCGAAAAGCTGTGCTCCCTTGCCACGGCGTCGAATACGCGGTATTGGTCCAGACGGATCTCCATATGATCACCTGCCGAATAATTTATAAATAACTATTATGAGTATTATTATATCTCAATGTTGTACTTATGGCAAGAGAGGTATACAATGGGCGTGTGTCAAAAATGAGCCGGCTTGCCGGCAAAAAAGGAGTAATCTGATATGAGAACAGTCGGTGCCGTCTCCCGCGGGATCCGCGCGCCCATCATCCGCCAGGGGGACGACCTGGTTTCCATCGCTGCGGAGAGCATTCTTGCCGCTTCCCGTGAAGAGGGCTTTTCCTTCAACGACAGAGATATCGTGGCAGTCACGGAGTCCGTGGTGGCCCGGGCCGCCGGCAACTACTGCTCGGTGGACGATATCGCCCGGGACGTGGCCGATCGGTTCGGCACCGATACCATCGGCGTCATTTTCCCGATCCTTTCCCGCAACCGCTTCGCTATCTGCCTGCGGGGCATCGCCAAGGGCATGAAGAAGATCGTCCTCATGCTCTCCTACCCCTCCGACGAAGTGGGCAACCACCTGTTCGACGAGGACCTGCTGGATGAAAAGGGCGTGGACCCCTGGACCGACGTGCTGGACGAAAAGCGCTACCGCGAGCTCTTCGGCTTCGTCCGACATCCCTTTACCGGCGTGGACTACGTGGAGTACTACAAGGAGCTCATCGAGGCCTGCGGCTGCGAGGCGGAAGTGATCTTCGCCAATCATCCCGCCGCCATCCTCTCCTACACCAAGAACGTCCTCAATTGCGATATCCACACCCGGGTCCGCACCAAGCGCCGCCTGCTGGCCGCCGGAGCGGAAAAGGTCCTTTCTCTGGACGAGATCATGACCGCCCCCGTCAACGGCAGCGGCTACCATGAGAAATACGGCCTGCTGGGCTCCAACAAGGCCACCGAGGATACCGTCAAGCTCTTCCCCCGCAACGCCCAGGCCTTTGCCGAGGAACTGCAGGCGAAGCTGGTCGCCGCCACGGGCAAGCGCATCGAGTGCATGGTCTACGGCGACGGCGCCTTCAAGGATCCGGTAGGGAAGATCTGGGAACTGGCCGATCCGGTGGTCTCCCCGGGATACACCAAAGGCCTGTCCGGAACGCCCAACGAGCTCAAGCTCAAGTATCTGGCGGACAACGACTTCGCCTCCCTCTCCGGGGACGAGCTGCGGGCCGCCATCACCGCCTCCATTCAGGAAAAGGACGGGGACCTGAAGGGCAGCATGGCTTCCGAAGGCACCACGCCCCGCCAGCTCACGGACCTGATCGGCTCCCTCTGCGACCTGACCAGCGGCAGCGGCGACAAGGGCACCCCCATCATCCTGATCCAGGGCTATTTCGACAACTACTCCAACGAGGAATAAGATCCGCCGTTTACCGCCGGGGCTTTGGGCTCCGGCGGTTTTTTATTGAATTTCTTCTCCCTCTTTGGTACAATATGAAAAATAAAAGGAGGCGGTCTCATGAGCGTGAAACCCGAATGGGAAGGCAAGCATTACGCCTTTTTCCAGAACCGCGAGTGCGAGTATTTTCCCTGCCACAGCTCCCCGGATCCGGAGCATTTCAACTGTCTGTTCTGCTATTGCCCCCTGTACGCCCTGGGGAAAAAGTGCGGCGGCAATTACAAGTTCTACGGGGACGTCAAGGACTGCAGCGGCTGCAGCGTTCCCCACACGCCCCAGAACTACGGCTACGTGGTGAACCGGTTCTCCGAGATCGTCGAAGCCATTAAAAAGATCGAGAGCCAGGAATGACGCCAAGGATCCTGTATGAAGACCGGGACCTGGTGGTGGCGGAAAAGCCCGTGAACGTGGTCACCGAAGGGGAACTGCCCGGGCTGCTGCGCAGCGCCTGCGGGGAACTGTTCGTGGTGCACCGGCTGGACCGGGGCGTGGGCGGCGCGATCCTGCTGGCCAAAAGCTCCCGGGCGGCCGCCGTTCTGACCGAGGCCCTGCGGGAAGGCGGCTTTCAAAAGCAGTACGACGCCGTGGTCCACGGCTGCCCCCCGGAACCGGCAGGGGAGTGGACGGACCTTCTCTACCACGATCCCAGAAGCAACAAATCCTTCGTGGTAAAGCGCCCCCGCCGGGGCGTGCGCGACGCCCGGCTGTCCTACGAGGTGCGAGAGAGCGTTGCCTGGGAGGGCCCGGGGCCCCTCACCCTGGTGCGGGTGCGCCTGGGCACGGGCCGCACCCACCAGATCCGGGTGCAGTTCGCCCACCGGCAGCTGCCCCTGGCGGGGGACAGGCGGTACGGCGCCCGGGATCGCTTCAGTACCGTGGCCCTGTGGTCCTCAGAGCTCAGTTTCCCCCACCCGCACAGCGGGGAGCGGGTGACGGTGGTCTGCCGGCCCCCGGAGGCCCCGCCCTGGACGCTGTTTCGCCGGGAGGCGGCCGAATAACGAAATAGACCGGGAGAACGGCCTCGCGCCGTTTTCCCGGTCTTGTCTTTCGCGGTAGGGAGAAGGTCTCCGGCGCTCAGTCCGCGCTGACCTCTCCGGAGAGGACCTTCTGGTAATCCTCGTAGTTTTTGCGCAGCAGGGCGGGGGTGTCCAGCCCGTAGGGGCAGCGGGAACGGCAGAGGCCGCAGTCCACGCAGTCGGGGATCTTCGCCATCTCGCCCCGCCAGTACTCGTTGGTCCAGGCGGCGGTGGGAGCCCGGCGGACCATGAGGGACATGCGGGCGCAGTTGTTGATCTGGATGCCCACGGTGCAGGGCATGCAGTAGCCGCAGCCCCGGCAGAAGTCTCCGCAAAGCTCCTTGCGGTCCCGGTCGATCACCGCCTGCAGCTCCTCGGTCATGACGGGCGGGTCGGAAAAATAGCTCAAAAATTCCTCCAGCTCATGCTCCCTCTGGATCCCCCAGATGGGCAGCACGTTGTCGAACCGGGCCACGAAGGCGTAAGCGGCGGCGGAATTGGTGATGAGGCCGCCGGCCATCCCCTTCATGGCGATCAGGGGCATCTCCGCCTTGCGGGCCGCCTCCGCCAGAGCCAGGTCCTGCTCCGAGGCGAGATAGCTGAAGGGGAACTGCAGCGTGGCGTAGGCGCCGGACTCGATACAGGCCCGGGCGTTGGACAGAAGATGGTTGGTAAAGCCGATGTGGCGGATTTTGCCCTGTTCCTTTGCCTCCACCATGCATTCGTACATGCCGGTGCCGTCCCCGGGGAGGAAACACCGCGCCGGGTTGTGGAACTGGTAGATATCGATATAGTCCGTCCGCAGGGTCCGAAGGGAGGTCTCCAGGTCTTTCCAAAACCCCTCCGGGGTGGAAGCCCCGGTCTTGGTGGCGATGACGATTTTGTCCCGCACGTCGGACAGGGCGGCGCCGATCTTCTCCTCGCTGTCGGAATAGGCCCGGGCGGTGTCAAAGTAGGTCATGCCGCCGTCAAAGGCGCGGCGCAGCAGGGCCGTCGCCTCCCGGAGACTGCGGCGCTGGACGGGCAGGGCGCCGAAGGCGTTCTGCTCCGTGACGATACCGGTTTTTCCCAATGTGATCTTTGCCATGGGGATCCTCCTCTCTCTCCTGAGCGGTCCCGAACCGACCGATCCCGCGCCTCGCGGGCCGGTCCCTTTTGCTCCAATATACAGGATGGCCGGGCGTTTTGCAAGAGGCGGCCCGGCGATCTGCCGGGGACGAAAAGCCGGCCCCGGGTAAAACGGCGGCCTTAAATAATACGGCCCATAAACATAAAAAAGAGACGGCAAAAAGAGACGGCCCGGGTAAAAAAAGAGACGGCCCCGTGTTGACGGTGCCGTCTCTGGTGCGCTGAAAGGGACTCGAACCCCCGACCTACTGGTTCGTAGCCAGTCACTCTATCCAGCTGAGCTATCAGCGCATTGCTCCTGAAAGCCTTACAATAGTAGCACATTCATCCGGAGAAGTCAACCGGTTTTGTCAAAAACTTTTGTTTTTCGTAAAAAGCGCTTGACAGACGCTCCCTCCTCCGCTATAATAAACAAGCTGTCGGAAATCCGCTGTTATAGCTCAGTCGGTAGAGCGCATCCTTGGTAAGGATGAGGTCGGCAGTTCGAATCTGCC
>JAEEGL016791442.1_pt1 | contig 12046 bp, 8 predicted proteins | sample 9134231 | NCBI WGS metagenome assembly JAEEGL01 (sample SAMN16246548, study PRJNA631951) | gut metagenome | biome: gut microbiome; feature: rumen; material: fiber-attached | host: Bos | place: Iran: Karaj | collected 2018-10
CTCGCGCAGCACGTCGGCGGTGACGTCCAGCGCCAGCAGCACGCGGTCCGTCTCGGCGGCGGGGTCGCCGACCAGCAGGCCGCAGTTGTCGAAGTCCGCCGCCGAGGAAAAGGGCGCGGCGGCGTCCAGAAAGTCCAGCAGTTCCGCGATCTTCACGTCAGTTCGCCTCCGATCCGGCAGTGTCGTATTCGTAAAAGTCGTACAGATCCTCCCAGCGGTCGGTGTAGACGCCGTCGGGAAAGCGCAGACCGTCCACCAGGCGGGTGCTGCCCGAGGTGTTGGCCACGGCGGTGTAGAGCGAGGCCACGGGGGCGGTGTAGGTGCCCACGGCGTTGCCGTTCCGGTCGGTCTCGGCCAGCAGCCGCTCGCCCGCGCCGACGAAGATCACGTCCAGGTCGTTGGAGGCGAAGCGCGGCGCGGCGTATTCCGTCCGTCCGCCGCCGGAGACCACGCAGATGGTGGTGTCGTTGGCATAGAGGTAAAAGCCGGACTCGCCGCCGGCGGCCCCGGCCGAGGTGTAGGCCGCGAGGCTCCCGTCCGACGAGAGGGCGACGCCCGAGACGCCGGAATAGCCGGAGGGGATGAACCGGGCCTTCAGCGTTTTCAGATCCAGCAGACAGACGGTCTCCAGCTCGTCGGCGGGGGAGCGATAGGCCGGGAAGGCGGCGCAGGTGCCGTCCGCCGACAGCGAGAGCCGCGTTCCGGCGGGAAGCAGCAGGGTCTTGCCGCCGAGGGGCATGGAGGCGCCCTCGATGATGGGCAGGGAAAAGAGCTGAAGCCGTTCGGCGCCCGCCGCGCCGCAGCCGAAAATCACGGCGCCGCTGTCGCAGGACCACGCCAGCGGGTCGGTCAGCCAGTCGGCCCGGCCGCAGATCTGAAGCGAGGAAAAGGCGTCCAGCTCGGGCAGATCGCGGGAGCGCACGTACGCGCCGTCCGGCCGGTCGATCCCAACGTCGGTGTACCGGCGGGCGAAGACCAGCCGGGACTCGTCCGGCGAGAGCAGCGCGCCGTCCACGAAGCCGTTGTCCGGCGCGTTGACCAGGATCTCGGTGACGCCGGAGGCCGGGTCGTAAGCGCGGACGCCGCCGGAAGAGCGGGAGAGCATCCGTCCGGCCGCGTCGAAGCCGAGGAAGGACGCGTCCGGCGAGGCCAGCGCCGCCGTTCCGCCGGAGACCGGAACGCAGAAGATGTCGCTGCTGTTGTTGAAATAGACCAGGGTCCCGTCCGGCGAGACGTGGGGCGAGAAGAGGTGTGCGCCCCGGATCAGCGTCTGACGCTCGCGGGTGTCCATGCGGAAGAGCTCGAGCCCATCCTCGGACACGTAGACGAGGAAACAGCCGTACCACTTATCCCGGGTGTGGTCCGGCCCGCAGCCGGAGGCGGCCGCCAGGGTCCAAACGGCGGCCAGCAGAAGGACGAGCCGTGTCAGGATACGTCGGGCCATCGTCTCACTCCCAGCGGAAGGCGTGGAGCGTCAGCGGCGACAGCGGGACGCGGAAGACCGTCTCCACGCCGGCGTCGGCGACGGGCAGGGTCAGATTGCCCGGATCGGTGAACAGCTGACGGGCCCGGGACAGCCGGGTGTACGGCGCATAGCTGCGCCCGGTGGTCAGGTCCGTCAGGCGCTCGCGGCTGCCGCGCACGTGGAACAGCGCGGGCGAGCCGTGCTCCAGGAAGGACTTGACGGCGAAGGTGTCGTTGTCCCGCGGGAACAGGGCGACGTCGTTTTCCCCCTCCAGCCAGACGGGCAGGTCCCGGGAGAGGTACTTCCGGACCGTGTCCATGACCTGGGGCGGGACGGCGGAATAGTCCGCCATGTCGTCCGGCACGTTGAGGACCCAGCACTTGCCCGCGCCGTACCAGCTGCGGGCCAGCAGGATGTTGGGGAAGCCGGGCTGGGTCTGGACCGCGAAGAACTCGTTTTCGTTGGTCATCCACTCGATAACGGGCAGCGAGACGGCCTTTTCCGCGTTCCGGTAGGCAACGTCCGTGCTCCAGCCGGCGTCGAAGCCGCCGAACTGCTGTCCCGCGCAGGAGCGGCCCGTGACCCGCATGGCGGTGAACTCGAAGTCTGGCCGGTCCTGGAGCAGCGCCAGACAGCCGGAGGTCAGGACCGCGTCGCCTCCGGCCAGCAGATGGGCCTTCAGCTTGCCGGTCAGGTCGGGGTCGCAGCACGAGGCCGCGGTGCAGATCACCAGCCGGGGACGGTCGGGGAAGGTCACCGTCGGGTCGGCAGGCACGCCGCACATGCCCAGAAAGTCGAAGACGTGGTCCTCGCCGCGGGAGTGGTGCGGCAGATAGACGGGCACGCCGGCGGGCGCGCCCAGCTCGCCCAGAAAACGGTCGGTGCGGTCGAGGAAATACCCCAGCGCCGGGGGGAACATGGTGTCGAGGTTCAGACTCCAGTCGAACAGCGTGACCTCCCGCGGGGAGGAGAGCAGGGTCAGCTCCGCCTGCTCGCAGAAATAGTTCATGTTGTTGGCGCAGAGGATCGAATCGAACCAGCCGCCCCGGTTGTTGTGCGGCGGCAGGCTCTGCAGATAGCGGATCAGGGAATAAGAGGTATAGCGCGGGTTGCGGAACAGGGAATAGGTCGTGTGGCGCGTCTCGGTGCCGGAATAGATCTCGTCGAACATGGGGGGCTGGGTCTCGGTGTCATAGCCCAGCTCCTGAAAGCTCTCGTGCCACGTGGGGTATTTCAGCGTGACGCGGACGTTGGGATTGACGGCGCGGGCCGGGGCCAGGATATAGTCGCGGCAGAAGTCCGTCATGAGGGCGGTGCGGAACTCGCTCCACGAGCGGTCGCCCTTGGCTTTGCGGCACCGCTCGCAGGTGCAGTCCGTGGCCAGCGAGTCGTCGATCATGATCTCGCCGAAGTACGCCCCCATGGAGGCGATGTATTCGGAAAAGAGCCTCTGCACGTCCGGGTTGGTGAAGCAGAGCATCCGGGCCGAGCTGTCGAAGGCGTTCACGTGGGACGGCATGATGGCAGTCGCGGTCTCGACGCCGCGCGCTTCGAAAAACGCCTTGGCCGCCAGCAAACGGTCCAGCGGCGTCGCTTCGCCGCGGAAGCATTCCAGATAGACCTTTTCGAATTTCAGATGCCTGGCGTAATAGTCGAACTGGGCCTCGGGGTCGCCGTCCGGCCCGAACATCTTGGCCAGACAGCCCACGGTGAGGAATACGGAAAAGCGGAAATTCTGATAGCCGTTCATGTTTTTCTCCTTTTTCTGCGGCGGGCCGCGAGATTACTTTCTCCCGGCTTCGATTGTATCACAGACCCCCCCGGCTGTCAAGGCGCAGTTTTCCCCGCACCCCCGCGCCGCGGAAAAACTGGCGGGAAGCCCCTTGACAAAACGGAGAAATTGTTGTTAAATATAGAGAGAAGAAGCATGCCCTTTTCCCCGCTTCGGAAAGACCATGGAGGTGTTGATAGAATGACGATCCGCCAAAAGACGGTCAAAAGCGTTCTTTCCGCGGTCCTCGCCGTGTGCGTCCTGCTGACGGCCGCGCTGCCGGCCTTTGCCGCGCCGTCGGTGATCTCCGGGAACGCAGTGCTGATCGATTCGACTACGGGACAGGTCCTGTTCGCCAAGGATATGGACGCGGCCATCGCGCCGTCCGGTCTGGTCAAGCTGATGACGGCTCTGATCGCCGTGGAGAGCGGGACGAGCCTTTCCGAAAAGCTGACGGTGACCTCTTCCGCGCTGGAGCCGCTGGGCACCGGCTATCGCAGCATGGACCTGGTGGCGGGCGAGCAGATCCCGCTGGAGGATTGCCTTTACGGGATGATCCTCAACTCGGCCAACGACGCGGCCAACGTCATCGCCGAGTCGCTGGGCGGCAGCCTGGACGCCTTTGTGGAAAAGATGAACGCCAAGGCCGCCGAGCTGGGTCTGGAGCACACGACGTTCGTCAACCCCAACGGGCTGACCGAGGCGGGCCAGACCACCACCTGTTACGACATGGCGCTGATCCTGCGGTACGCGCTGTCGGTCCAGGAGTTCTCCCGGATCTTCGGCACCCAGGAGTGCACGATCCTGCCCACGAACTACACCACCGATCCCCGCACCTATAAGACCCGCTGTCTGCTGAACCGCAGCGACTCGACCCAGTACTATTTCGACGGGATCCTCGGCGGCGTCGTCGGCTATACCTCCGACGGCGGCTATATCACGGCGTCCGCCGCGGCCAAGAGCGGCCGCACGGTCATCGCCGTCGTGGCCAAGGCCGAAAGCGAAGAGAACGCCTATTCCGATTCCGCCAACCTGCTGACCTTCGGCTTCGACAACTTCACCGAGGTCACCTTCAGCGGCTCGGATTTCAAGAGCGGCGCCATCCCGGTCACCGAGCGCGGCGTGAAGGTCGGCGAGGTGGTCTTTGAGGTCGCCAGCGACACCATCACCATCCTGCTGTCCGCGGATCAGTCCGCCGACAACGTCGAGGCCGTGGCGGAATCCTTGCCCTCCTATGTGGAGAAGGATTCCAACGAACAGTTCCGCGCCGACATCTGCTACCGCGAGGACGACGGATCCTACACCGTCCTGCTGGCCAACGTGCCGCTGACGGGGACCGTCAAGCTGGATTCGGCCGAGACCACCGGCACCGAGGCCACCACCGCGGGTTCGATCATGACGGACAGCGAAGGCAACCCCGTCACCGACGAGTCCGGCCGTGTGGTCACCGGCGACACCGCCGCCACGACGGAGGGTTCCGGCTCCGGCGGCGGCTTCAAGCGCTTCCTGCTCCAGCTTTTGAAGGTCGTGCTGATCATCATCGCCGTCTTTGCCGGCGCGGTCGTGCTGTTCATCCTGGCGCTGGTCGTGATCAAATACGTGCGCCGCTACAAGAAGAGAAAGGCCCGCGCCCGCGCCGCCGCCGAGCGGTCCCTGCGCAGCCAGAACCGCAACAACGATCTCTACTGAGCAGCCCCGGGAGCTTCCCGCGCCGCCGGACCCGCGTCCGGCGGCGCTTTTTTGAAAAAAAGCCGGCGGGGGCGTTGCGCTTTCGGCCGGGATGCGGTATCATGAAAGGGGCGGCGCGCCCGGCGTACGCCGCGCACCGAACGGAACGGAGGCAGAGAAAGGCCATGAAAATCGGATTGTTTTCCGACTCGCACTATTCGTCCCAGACGGTCACCTGCGGCGTCCGGTACAACAGCCGCTCGCTGGAAAAGATCCGGCTGGCGTACGACCGGTTCCGGGCCGAGGGCTGCGGATTGGCGGTCTGTCTGGGCGATCTGATCGACCGCGAGGAGGACCACGGCCGGGAGATCGAAAACCTGACGCGGGTGGCGGCGGTAATCCGCGGCTCCGGCGTGCCGACGGTCTGCGTCATGGGCAACCACGACGCCTTCGCCTTTTCGCCGGACGAGTTTTACGGCGTTCTGGGCGGGTGCCGCCCGCGGACCCTCCGCGCGGGTGCCGCGGCGCTGGTCTTCCTCGACGCCTGCTGGTCCGAAAGCGGAAGGCGCTATGCGCCGGGCGACGGGGATTGGACGGACACCTGGTTCCCCGGCGAGGCCGGGCTGGAGCGGGAGCTGGCCGGGATCTCCGGCGAGGCGATCCTGTTCGTGCACCAGAACGTGGACCCGGAGATCTCCGAGGATCACCGGGTGGCCAACGCGGCGGCGATCCGCCGCATCGCCGAGCGGAGCGGGATCGTGAGGACGGTCTATCAGGGCCACTATCATCCGGGACACCGGTCGGTCTGCGGCGGGATCCGGTACGTCACTCTGCCCGCCATGTGCGAGCGGGAGGACGCGGTCTTCGTCGTCGAAACGTGAACGCGGCGCGTCCCGCCTGGGAGCTTTCCGGCAGGACGCGATCTTTTGTGCGCGGAGCTTTCCTCCGGAAGCCGCCGCGCGGGCGGCGGCGCGCAGAAAAACGGACAGACCGATCGCTTTCGGTCTGTCCGTTTGCCGTTTCGGGTCCGGGCGGGGAAGGGCCGGGCGTTCGGCGCCGCGGCGGCCCCTCAGCGGGCGACCAGCGTTCCGAAGCCGGGCAGGGTGACCTCGGGTCCGGCGGGCTCGCCGGAGACCAGATCCGTCATCCGGCGGGGCAGCGTCACGCGCTTGGGGGTCTCGGTCATGTTGACGGCGAACAGCACGTCGCCCTCGTCCGTGACGCGGCGGGCGGCCAGCACGCCGTCCTCGGCCTCGAACAGGGGCGCGAAGCCGAACCGGCGGCCCAGCTCGCGGGCCAGCGCCTCGTAATAGCGGTAGTCGTCGCAGTCGGCGGCCAGATACACGGCCCAGCCCTTGCCCCAGGGGTGCAGGGTGACGGCCGGGGTCCCGGCCAGCTTGCCGCAGGTGTAGGTGGCCAGCACCTCCACGTCGTCCGCCTCGAGGCGCAGCTTGTAGAGCATCTTCCACGAGGCGAAGCGCCGGCCGTCCGGGAACTCCACGCCGGTGAAGCCGCCGGACAGAGAGGCCATCTGATCGGAGGAGATGGAGCTGACCGCCGCCACGCCGCACATCTCGCGGAACAGGCCCGGCACGCGGCGGGTGTACATGAGGCACTCGGGGTCGAACATGCCGCAGTCGCGGGAGAGGATCAGGATCCCGCCGCCGCGGACCCACGCGTCCAGCTTGGCGGCCTGTTCCTCGGTGCAGATGCGAAAGCCGGGGGCCGCGATCATGCGGTACGGGGTCAGATCGTCCTGGATGCCGACCACGTCCAGATCGCGCCGCAGCGCGTTGCGGAGGGCGCCGTGGAGGTTGAAAAAGTCCTGGTCATAGGGGCCGTCCACGGTCCAGCCGCGGGTCGACCAGCTGCTCTCGTAGGAGTACAGCGTGGCGATGTCCGCCTCGGTGCGGGAGGATTCGAGCATCGGCCAGACCTTCTGGACGTCGGCGGCGAAGCGGCGCACCGCGGGCGCGCCCTCGCCGTAGGTCAGGTCGCCGGCCAGCAGGGAGAAATAGCTCTGCTCGGCGCCGCCCAGCGGCGGGCGCCACTCGAAGAAGATCGTGCCGAAGGCGCCCTGCGCCACGTCCAGCCAGCTCTGGGCCGCGATGGCCTCGGGCAGGGTCTGGGCGTTGGGGGCGACGGTCTGCTCGGCCACCAGGAACCGCTGCTTCCCGCAGGAGAGGCGGCGGTCGAAGTCGTGCTCCATGGACGAGCGGAGCTGAAGACGGTAGTCCTCGCCCGTGGGCAGGGTGACGTAGTTGTCCCACGCGGCATAGTCGAGGTATTTCGTGCCGTCGAAGCAGTTCACAGACCAGTTGGCCCCGGGCCAGTTGGTGTAGAGGAACACGTCCGGTCCGACGTGGCGCCGCAGGATCTCGGCCTCCATGGACAGAAGCGAGTTGAAGTTGTCCGAGAAGAAGCGGCGGGTCGCCAGGAACAGCGCCGGGTGCCACGCACCCTCGGCGGAGTGGGTCGGAAAGTCGATCTCGTCGAAGGAGGTATAGCGGTTGGACCAGAACATGGTGAACCATTCGCGGTTCAGCTCGTCGATGGTGCCGTAGCGGTCGCGGAGCCAGCGGCGGAACTTTTTGACGCAGCGCTTGTCGTATTCGGCGAAGGGATAGCCGGGCTCGTTGTCCAGCTGCCAGCCGATGACGGCGGGGTGGCCGCCCAGCGCCCGGGCCTGTTCCTCGGTGATGCGGCGGACGTATTCGCGCAGTTCGGGCGAGCTGAGACAGTTGCCCTTCCGGCCGCCGAAGGTATAGTCCCCGTGCAGGTCGCCGCCCTTGACCTCGGGGAACTTTTTGTACAGCCACGGGGGGCAGATGGCGGAGACGGTGCCGAGGATCACGGAGATGCCGTGGCGCGCGGCCAGATCCAGGACCCGGCGCATGGGCTCGAACTGATACTGCCCTTCGCTGGGCTCGAACCAGCTCCAGGCGAACTCGCCCATGCGGACCAGATTGATGCCCAGGGCCTCCATCTTGGAAAAGTCCTGTTCCCACTCCTCTTCCGGCCACCACTCGGGGTAATAGCTCACGCCGACGCGATAGGTTGACATAGCGGGCTCCTCTCTCTTTCTCCCTTTGCGCCGCGCGCCGGGAAAGCCTTTCCCGGCGCGCGGCGCAAAGAGTCGTTACATTTTTTTGCTCAGATAGCGATAGCTCCGGGCCAGACACGCGAAGGGGTCCTCGCCGTAGCAGTCGTCCTGCTCGACGAAGCCGACCTTGGCGCCGGCGCGCTCCAGCGCGGCGAGGATCGTGTCCCAGGACAGGTTGCCGTCGCCCACGGGGGCGAAGCGCTGGCCCTCGGCCGTCATGGCCATGTCCTTGAAGTGGAACACGTCGATCCGGCCGGCCAGCGCCGTCACCGTGTCCGCCACGCAGGCGCCGCCGTACTGCACCCAATAGGTGTCCAGCGTGAAGCCCATGAGGCGCGGATCGGTCTCGGCGCGCAGGATGTCCAGCAGCGTGACGCCGTCGAACTTCTGGAACTCAAAGCCGTGGTTGTGGTATTGGAACTTCATGCCGGCCGCGGCGATCTTCTCCATGGCGGGGGTGAAGTCCGCGATGAACTTCCGGACGCCCTCCGGCGTGCGCTCGCCGGGAAAGCCGCCGATGCCGACGTTGGTACAGCCCAGGATCCGGTGATCCTCGATGAGCCGGTCGGTGTCGCCGGTGATGCGGTCGCCGGAGGAGTGGGTCAGCTCGACGGACAGCCCCAGCTCGTCGCAGCGGCGGCGGACCGCCGCGGGGTCGTAGGGAAAGCCGGAGAGCTGGACCGTCCGATAGCCGATCTCCGCCAGCTTTTCCAGCGAACGGTCGAGGTCCTCGGGGGTCTTGCACTGGTTGCGGACGGTGTACATCTGGGCGCCGAGTTTCATGAAGGGTCCCTCCTTGGCAGATGCCGGTCCCGCGGGGCGGGAGGCGTTATTCGAAGTATTCGTCGCAGACCGCTTCCAGACAGAACTTGCCGCGGCGGAATGGCCCGCGTTCGATCCAGAGGCCGTCGGTGAAGTCCGGGAACGGGACGGGCGCGCCGCCCATGGCTACGGACTGTTCGGACAGACAGGTAACAGCCATCCAGGTGGCCGTGTCGTAGACGTCGATGGGGGCGGGCAGGTCGTTGATGGCCGCCTCGGCGTAGGCGCAGAGGACCAGATAGTCCATGCCGCCGTGGCCGGCGTGGACGCCGGCGGTGCGGTACTCTTTCCAGAGCGGATGCTCGTTGGCCTCCAGCACCGGCTGGAACTTCTTCCAGCGGTGCTCGCCGTCGAAGCAGATCACGTCGTCCTCCGGTGCCTCGGAGAAGATGGCGTTGGTGCCCTGGATGACGTAGCGCCGGGAATAGGGGTGGACCAGCGTGCAGTTGTGGGTCAGCATCACGGTCTCGCCGTTGGCGCATTTCAGGAAGGTCTGCACCACGTCGCCCTCGTTGAAGACGGTGTTATAGTTGTAATAGTCCGGCGTGTGCTGCTTGACGTGCCAGTCGTGCAGGCCGACGCCCTTGCTGGCCACGGAGTTCAGCGTCAAAAACCGGTTGCCGCGGTTGATGCCCAGACACTTGGCGATGGGGCCCAGCTGGTGGGTGGGGTACAGCTCGCCGTTGCGGGCCGTGAAGTTGACCAGGCGGCCGTGGCGGATCTCGCGCCCGTTGCCGATCTCCTCGCGCAGGTCGTGGCAATAGGCGCCCTCGAAGTGGACCAGCTCGCCGAACATCCCCTCTTTGATCATCTTGAACAGCGTCATCTCGCGGCGCTCGAAGCAGCAGTTCTCCATGATCATGCAGATCTTGCCCGTCTGCTCGGCGGTGCGGACCATCTGCCAGCACTCGTCCAGCGAGGCGGCGCCGCCGACCTCGAAGGCGACGTGTTTTCCGGCGCGCATGGCGTCGATGGCGATGCGCGAATGCGAGATCCAGGTGGTGCAGGCCACCACGGCCTTGATATCCTCCCGGGCCAGCAGCTCGCGGTGGTCGGTATACCATTCGACGTCCTTGCCGGTGACCTCCTTGACGATCTCCGCGCCGCGGCGGGCGCGGTCCTCGTACTTGTCGCAGACGGCCGTCACCCGGACGCCGGGGACGCTCAGGAATTCGCGGAGCATGCTGTTGCCGCGGCCGCTGATGCCGATAAAGCCGAAGTTGGCCTCTGGTTGTGCCATAGTGACCCTCCCCCAAAATACGATGGTAACCAACAGCAATATGATACCAAGTTTTCGCGTCCGTGTCAACCGCGGCGGGCGAAAAAACCTGTGGAAAGGGCTTCCTTTTCGCCGCGGAATATGGTATCATATCCTTGACGGGCGGCCGCGGCCGGCGGCCGCCGAAAAAAGATGGAGGAACTCTCTGTATGGAAAAGCTGAAGATCGCCGTTTGCGGTTGCGGAGGCCGTTCCATGGCCCACATTCCGCACCTGAAGGACTTTGAAGAGGTCGAGGTCGTCGGGTATTTCGACATCCGTCCCGAGCGCGCCGAGGAAAAGCGCGCCTTCGTCGGAACGGGCAAGGTCTATCGCGAGAGCGTCGAAGAAATGCTGGACGACTGTCGGCCCGACGCGCTTTACATCTGCGTCCCGCCGGATCAGCACGGCGCCATCGAGATGGCCGCCATCGCCCGCGGCGTGAACTTCTTCGTGGAAAAGCCGCTGGCGCTGGACATGAAGACCGCCGAGGCCATCCGGGACGGCGCGGCGGAAAAGGGTCTGATCACCTGCGTCGGCTTCCAGGACCGCTATCTGGACATCGTCCGCATGACCCGCGAGTTCCTGGCCGATCACACCGTGGCCTTCGTCGACGGCTCCTGGGTGGGCGGGATCCCCGGCGCTTACTGGTGGCCCACCTATGCCACCTCGGGCGGCCAGATCGTCGAGCAGAACATCCACCACTTCGACCTGTCCCGCTATCTCTTCGGCGAGCCCAAGTCCGTCTACTGCGCCGCCCGCAAGGGCCTCGTCACCCGTGAGGGCTACGATCTGCACGACGTGTCCTGCGCCGTCATCACCTTCGAGAGCGGCGTCATCGCCGACATCTACACCGGCTGTTATGTGACGCGGGATCATCCGGGCTATAAGAACGGTCTGCGGATCCACTGCACCGACGCCGAGGTGGACTATCAGCTTCGCAACAACGTCACCTTCCGCACGGCCAACAGCACCCAGAACTTCCTGCGCGTCGAGAACCACGAAGAGGCCATCAACCGCGCCTACATCGATGCGCTCAAGGCCGGCGACCAGTCTCTGGTCCGCTCGCCCTACGCCGACGCGTGCAAGTCCCTGCGGCTGACGCTGGCCTGCAACGAGTCGATCTTCACGGGCAAGGTCGTCGAGCTGTAACGGCGTTCCCGGCCGGGGACCGCCGACGGGCGGCCCCCGGCCTTTCTGCGCGGACAAGGAGGAAACGCATGGTTTTGGCGATACCGGACAACATCCGCACCGCGCTGGACGTCCTGCGGCGGGACGGGTTCGAGGGGTGGCTCGTCGGCGGCTGCGTCCGCGACGGGCTCATGGGCAAGACGCCCCACGACTTCGACCTGACCACCGATGCGCGCCCGGACGAGCTGGTGCGCCTGTTTTCCGGCTATCACGTCATCGAGACGGGGCTGAAGCACGGGACCGTCACCGTCGTCGTCGGCGGCGAGCCGGTGGAGATCACCGCGTTCCGCGTGGACGGCGCGTACCGGGACCACCGCCATCCGGAGACGGTCACCTTTACCGGCGACCTGTCCGCGGATCTGTCCCGGCGGGACTTCACCGTGAACGCCATGGCCTATTCGCCGGAGAAGGGCCTGAGGGACCTGTTCGGCGGGCGGGAAGACCTGGCCCGCCGCGTGATCCGCTGCGTGGGCGAGCCGGACCGCCGGTTCGAAGAGGACGGCCTGCGCATCCTGCGGGCCATGCGTTTCGCCTCGGTGCTGGACTTCACCGTGGACCCCGCCACGGCGGAGAGCATGCGGCGCAAGGCGGCCCTGCTGCGGGCCGTCTCGGCCGAGCGGATCTTTTCCGAGTTCACCCGGTTCCTGACGGGGCCGGGCGCGGGGCGGCTGCTGAGGGAGTTTCCCACCGTGACGGCGGTGTTCCTGCCGGAGCTGGCGCCGGACCGCGCCGCGGCGGCCGCGGATGCGGTGGACGCGGCTTCGGTGGC
>JAEEGL010700388.1_pt1 | contig 12045 bp, 11 predicted proteins | sample 9134231 | NCBI WGS metagenome assembly JAEEGL01 (sample SAMN16246548, study PRJNA631951) | gut metagenome | biome: gut microbiome; feature: rumen; material: fiber-attached | host: Bos | place: Iran: Karaj | collected 2018-10
CAATAAGACAGTAACTTTCAGCGGATTTGGACTTTCCGGCACGGATTCCGGAAACTATACACTTTCTGCACAGCCCGATAATGCGACGGCAAATATCACTAAGGGTACACCGACTATTTCAACAGTACCTACGGTTAATGCGATCACATATGGTGAGGCACTAAGCGCAGTAGGAAATACATTTACCGGTGGCGTGGCGAAGATCAACGGGACAGAAGTTACCGGTTCATACGAATGGGTAAACGGAACCATTACTCCCTCAGTTTCAGACAGTAACAAAACCGGGTATGACGTGAGGTTTACACCGACGGATACATCGAATCTGAATACGGCCAGCTGCAAGGTAAAGCTTACTGTGAATAAGGCAGATCCGCTTGTAACGCCTCCGACTGCAAAGACGGGACTTGAATACACAGGTTTATCAAAGGCGCTTGTGACACAGGGTTCTACCACTGGAGGTACGATGCAGTATGCATTGGGTCAGAATAATACAACTGCTCCGTCCGGCGGATGGAGTACAGTGATACCGACCGGGATTGACGCCGGGACATATTATGTCTGGAGTAGGATTGAGGGTAATGCGAATTATAATGCTGTCCCTGCGGCGTTTGCCTGCAGTGTGAGCATTGCTAAGAACAGCCATCATCCTGCAGTTGCTTTGGATGCTGTGATAAGAGCGGATGACACAAGGGAAATTGATCTTTCCTCCGGTATTGAAAAAGAGGGAACACCTGGATCGCCTTCAAAAACTGATAATGATAACATTATAGACGATTTACGTATAGTGAACGGAAACACTCTAAGCTTTAAGGCTGTTAACAGTGAGGATATTATAGATAAAACCGCATCGATCACGATTCCGGTTGAAAATGCAAAGAACTATGAGGCCTACAATATTGTTGTTACGGTAAAGGGTGTTTATAAGTACACTCAGGAGCTTGCGTTCGAAAAAACTTCCGTGACCCTGAAAGCCGGTGAGACTTTCACCAATGTCTTAAGCGGTGCGGAGACAAATGTAAGCTATAAGAGCAGCGATGAGAAAGTGGCAACGGTAGACAGCTCCGGAAAGGTAACAGCAGTAAATGACGGAACCGCAACCATTACAGCTGCTGCGGAAGAAACCGTGGCTTACTTCTCTGCATCTAAAGAATATACTGTCAAGGTCGAAGGCGGTGCAGGAGATAAGGTTCCACTCACAGATCCGGGTGAAAGCTACGCTGCGCCCGAGGATAACTTTGCTCCTGTAACAAGCGGAGGCTCCGGCGGAAGCGGAGGAGATATTAAGAAACTGGTGCTCGACTTCTCAAATGTTGCAGATTCTAACGTGGATCCCGCGGGTCTTAAGATGACCGTGATCAACGGCTCAAAACTTGAAACAAAGGGAAAGCTAAAAGATAAGGATTCGGCAAAGGCTTTCGGGGGCGTGAAGGTGAAGGTGGACAAGAATACCCTGATCCCGAAGATCACTTGTAAGAAAAGCGGCAGCGTTACCCTGACTATGGAAGACGACACGACCTATACCATCAATTTCACAGTAGAGAAACCCAAAGCCCAGAAGGCAGCAAAGAATGTATCAAAGGGCGGTGCGCCTGTAACAAAAACTGTGACGGATCTCTTCGGAACCCATATTGATGCAGGAAAGCTTTCCATCTTGAAACAGAAGCATTCTACAGCCCGGTTATCAGGCAATTCCCTGATCGTGGATCCGAAGGAAAAGGACAGCATTAAGCTTCTGTACGAGTATCTCAATATGAAGTATAAAATGACAATCAAAGTAAAATAAATGGGATCCTATTTCTGGCGGTAAATCGATAAAATATCGGGTTACCGCCAGAAATATATGTTGATTTTGGCGGTAATGTCAATTATAATGCAGTTATCGCCGGAAAAAACGTTTTGCAAGGGATAAAAGGATGTTGGTCGGTCGAAAAAAAGAAATAAAAATACTGGAAGAAGCTTATCAGGCAGAAGGATCCAGATTTGTTGCGGTATATGGAAGACGCAGGGTTGGAAAAACGTACCTGATCCGCGAATGTTTGAATTCAAGATTTACATTTCAGCATGCAGGCTATTATGGCGGGAAGCTGTCAGATGAATTGTTTGAGTTCTACGCTTCTCTTCGGGAATATGGGTTAAAGGATTTTTCAAAACCGGGGAACTGGCTTGAAGCATTTGAATTGCTTAAAGAACTGATCCGGAATTCCACAGAGAAAAGGAAGGTGATTTTTCTGGACGAACTGTCGTGGATGGATACCCACGGCAGTAACTTTATCATGGCACTTGAAGGTTTCTGGAACAATTGGGCTTCAGCCAGAACCGATGTCCTTCTGATCGTCTGCGGATCTGTTACATCATGGATGCTGAACAAAATTATCCATAACAAAGGCGGCCTGTATAACCGCCTGTCCTATCGGATTCATCTTCAGCCGTTTACACTGAAAGAATGTGAGGAATACGTTCAGTCCCGAAATATTATCATGAACCGTTATCAGGTCCTCGAGTGTTATATGATAATGGGCGGGATTCCATATTACTGGAGTTTTCTTGAAAAAGGGTTCAGTCTGCCTCAGAACATAGACCGCATCTTTTTTTTCAAAGATGCTCCGTTGGAACAGGAATTTGACTATTTGTATGCCGCATTGTTCAAGAAGCCGGAGCCATATATAAAAATCGTTTCTGCATTAGGGAAAAAGAAAACAGGCATGACCAGAGAGGAACTGTTAAAAGCAACCCATTCGGCAGATTCAGGTAATTTCACGACACGACTTGAGGAATTGGAAAGCTGCGGTTTTCTTCGTAAATACCGCCGATATGGAATGAAAGAGCGGAATGCGGTCTATCAGCTGATCGATAACTTTACCCTTTTCTATTATAAGTTTCTGGATGCCAGACCGACAGATGAACACTATTGGAGTAATCAGGTAAATATGCCGCAGGTCAATGCCTGGTGTGGGTTGGCTTTTGAAAGAGTCTGCCTTGAGCATGTATCTCAAATAAAACAGGCACTGGGAATTTCCGGCATACTGAGTGAAGAATATTCATGGGCTTGTAAGCAGGACACATCAAACGGCATTTGCGGATCACAGATTGACTTAATGATCGTGAGAAAAGATCAGGTGATCAATCTGTGTGAAATGAAGTTTTCAGAGAAAATGTTTACGATCACAAAAAAGGTTGCTGAGGACATCAGAAGAAAAAGTTCGGACTTTCTGTCGGTTACCGGTGCCCGCTATGCGATCCATCCAATCCTTGTCACACCTTATGGCGTTACCGAAAAATCCTTCACAGGAGATATTCAAAATGTAATAACGATCGACGATCTATTCTCCAAGATTAAATAATTTCATAAAAAAGTATTATCCCTTTTTCGGGGAACTGCATCTTAACAGATATAAAATAAAAAGCCTGCGGGCGGAAAGGAAAGGTAACTGTTATGAAAACAATCGAGGAACTGTACAATGAGATCAATGCATCAGAGGAGCTTAAGAAGGCTGTACCGAAGATCGAGGACAAGGAAGCTCTCGCTGTTTTCCTCAAGGAACATGGTTGTGAGGCATCTGTAGATGAATTTGAAAAATTCGTAGAATCTCAGAGTGAGGGCGAGCTTGAGGACGATGCTGCAGAAGCTGTGGCAGGCGGTTTTAAATTGAGGTAAAGTAATAATGAGTTACTGGATAGCTGTGGTAGATGACGAATCGATCTGTCTTACCAATGCAAAAAATCTGCTGCAGGAAAACAATATGCGTGTAAGCTGCTTGCGTTCGGGCAGTGATCTGCTTGAATTTGTTGAGAAGCATACGCCGGATCTCATTCTGCTGGATATCCTGATGCCGGATATGGACGGTTTTGATACCTACCGGGCTTTGCGGCAATTTGAAGACAGTAAAGGGCGGCCCAGGATCCCGGTGATCTTTCTTACCGGAGAAGACAGCAGCGAAGCTGAGCGAAGAGGTCTTAAAGCAGGGGCTTCCGATTTCATACATAAACCCTTTGACAAAGATATACTTATCAAAAGGATCAACAATACCATAATCAACAACAAGACGATCGAAAGCCTTACCGAAGAAGCCAGACTGGATAAGCTGACGGGGTTCTTAAACAAGTCAAGCGGCACGGAAAAAGTGTCAGGACTTTGCAGGAACGGTAACGGGGTATTGATCATAATAGATCTTGACAACTTCAAGCTCGTAAACGATCTGTATGGGCATGATATGGGCGACAGGATACTGATAGCGTTTGCGGAAGTGATCAGGCTCAATACACGATCCAGCGATGTGATCTGCCGGATAGGCGGAGATGAGTTTATGGCCTTTATTTCGGAAATGGATGACAGGACAGAGGTCGCATCTTTTACACACAGATTGAATGATCAGTTTCAGAAGGAAGCGGAGAAGTTGATGGGTAAAGAACATGGCATTCCGCTTGGAATATCCATTGGAGCTGCATTTACTTCCAAAGGAACGAGTGATTACCAGATACTGTTCCAGTATGCAGACAGCGCACTCTATGAGGTGAAACGAAACGGCAAGCATGACTTCAGGATATATGATCCTGATAAAGAGGAGAACAACAAGGAAGAGGAGCTGGTCAGTGAACTGGAGCGTGCGATCCATATCATGTCGGAGCGGGGCGAAGGGAAAGGAGCAATGATCCTAGGGCAGGAGGCGTTTGCGTGGAATTACCGCTTTATTGAGAGATTTCTGACCCGTTACGGCGGCTCCGCCATAAGAATAATGTTTATGCTGACTTCTGACGAAAAGGGGATCATTTTCTCTGAAATGGTTTCCGCATTTGGAAATGTTATGAAAAATACTCTGAGAAAGTCGGATATCATAATTCAATGGCTGCAAAACAGATATTTTGTGGTTTTGCCCCTGTTGGAGGAAAATGATTATCTCAAGGTGGTCGAACGTATCAAGCAGGAATGGGAGAAAACAGGGTATACAGACAGGGTCAGAATTGAATATGCGATCTCAACCTTAAGAAAGAATCTGTACAGCAGGCTGGATGAAAACAGATAAGAAGGTTTTGGATCAGTAACAGGAGGACAGCCAATATGTATTGGTACGCTTTAGTAGGGTTACTTGCTACTACGGTTCTCATAATAGAGAATTTTGATATCCTCTTTAGCCGGGGTGATAATCAGAAGTTTCATGAAATAAAAATATACAGAAGGTTTTTATTCGGAATAATGGCATATTATATCACCGATATTCTGTGGGGACTTCTTGACAGCCTGCAACTTTTTTCTCTGCTATATCTGGATACATTGGTTTATTACGTTGCAATGGCCGTGGGCGTGCTGTTATGGACACAGTTTGTGGTAACCTATCTGGGCGAGGACAACGCTTTCAGCCGCTTTCTTTCCAATGCGGGTCGTTTTTGTTTTGCGGCTGTCATGACGATCACGATCGTCAATATTTTTACACCCGTTCTGTTTTGGTTTGACGAAAACGGAACCTATCATGCCTGTCCGGCAAGGCACATACAGCTTTTATTCCAGATCATCCTGTTAATGCTGACTTCTGTTTATACGTTTAGAGTAATCCTGCATTCTGAGGGAACTATCAAAAAACGATATCAGACTATATGTATGTTTGGACTGGTTGTTGCGTCTCTTTTGTTATTGCAGCTCCCGTATCCCTTTCTTCCACTGTATACCATCGGATATATGCTGGGCTCCAGTCTGCTCCATGCTTTTGTGGTAAGTAACGAAGTGGATGAGCTGTTGCAGCGGCAGTCAGAGCTTGCGATCGCGGCTAACGAAGCGAAGAGTTCATTCCTTTCTAATATGTCCCATGAAATACGTACACCGATCAACACGATACTCGGAATGAACGAGATGATAATGAGGGAATGCGATAAGTCTGATACGGACATACTCATGTATTCGAAAAATGTAATAACAGCCGGTAATACACTGTTGGGAATCGTAAATGATATACTCGATTTTTCAAAGATCGAAGAAGGCAAGCTGGAGATCATCCCTGAGGATTATGAGCTGTCTTCACTAATGAATGATCTTATTAACATGATAAAAACAAAGCTTGATGATAAGAGACTCCACTTAAACCTTGAAATTGACAAAAATATACCGGAAAGGCTTCATGGAGATGAGATCAGGATAAAACAGATCATCACCAATATTCTCACAAATGCGGCAAAATATACGGAAAAGGGCAGTGTGACCTTCAGTGTTTCCTATGAAAAGATCGAAGATGATCCGAATGCGCTCATGCTTAAGGTTGCGGTTAAGGATACCGGTATTGGAATACGCCCGGAGGATATGGATAAACTATTCATCAGGTTTGAGCGTTTTGAAGAGGAGAGGAACCGCGGTATTGAGGGTACCGGCCTTGGACTTAGCATAACAGAAAATCTTCTTAAAATGATGGATAGCTCTCTTAATGTGGAGAGCATATATGGGGAGGGCTCGAGGTTCAGTTTTTCCATCCGGCAGGAGGTTGTTGACTGGCAGCCGATCGGAGATTATGAAGAAACCTGGAAGCGTTCGGCAAAGTCAGTAGTAGGTTACAGAGAAAAGATTGAAGCTCCGGAAGCACAGATACTTGTTGTGGACGATAACAGTCTTAACCTGATGGTATTTGCCGGGTTGTTAAAGCAGACCGGAATAAAGATAGATAAGGCCGAAAGCGGGGATGAAGGGATAGAATATGCTCTTAAAAAGCATTATGACATTATTTTTCTTGACCATATGATGCCCGAAAAGAACGGGATTGAGACTCTGCATGAGTTAAAGGCAGATCCACAGGGAATTAACCGGGATACGCCCTATATCTGCCTTACGGCCAATGCGATATCAGGGGCCAGGGAGAAGTATATCGAGGCCGGATTTACAGATTACCTTACAAAACCGATAAATACCGAAGAACTTGAGAATATGCTGCTTAAATATCTGCCGGAGGATAAGGTCAGGCTGACAACAGATGACGGAGAGCCTGATCAGTTGACACAGAGTGAGGATGAGATACCTGAAGCATTCAAGGAACTGCAGGATAAAGGGATTGATGTGAAAACAGGAATTGTCAACACCGGGTCGGTCAGATCGTATATTTCGGTGCTGGAACTGTTCTATGAAACCATTGAAGACAAGAGTTCTGAGATAGAGAGATATTACAGGAATGAAGATATAGAAAACTATGTTATAAAGGTACATGCTCTGAAGAGTTCGGCAAAAACCATCGGAGCAACGGAGCTCGGATATGAGGCGCAGCTCCTCGAGGAAGCCGGTAAGAGGAAGGATATTGAGTATATAGAGGCACATAATGATGCTTTTATTGAAAAATACAGGGGATTTAAGGAGCCGCTTTCATATGCCCTTAAAAAGTACAATAAAGGTGAAAAGGGTGATGAAGCGGGACGTATAGCAGACCGGGCAGTCATGGCCGGGGCATATGAAAAGCTAAAAGATGCGGCGGAGGATATGGATTGCGAAAAGCTGGATCAGATTTTTAAGGATATGGAGGGCTATATCATTCCCGAGGATGAGGGGAAGCTTTTTTCTGAATTACAGGAGGCTGCTAAGGAATTCAACTATAAAACGATTTTAAGTCTGCTTGAAAACGTCCATTGAAAAAATTATCCCTTTTCCGGGGAACTGCATCTTAACAGATATTTCTATATGCCGGGACAGGATACGCTGGACTTTCTGATAGCTGATGTGTCCGGAAAAGGTATCCCTGCTGCAATGTTCATGATGAGAGGAAAGACTATCATCAAAGCTCTGGCGGAAAACAGCCAGTCTCCGGCAGAGGTTTTTACTGCCGCCAACGAAAAGCTTTGCGAAGGGAATGATGCGGAGCTTTTTATAACGGCATGGATCGGATTTCTTGACTTAAAGCCCTCTCTTATGCTTGCCGGTATGGATGGCACGGTTTATAATGATCAAACCCTGCAGCTTCAGAAAGGGGATATTCTTTATCTTTACACCGACGGCGTAACTGAGGCAATGGATGCGGATGAGAACCAGTACGGAGAGGACAGGTTACTTTCGCTTCTGTCTTTCGGAGACAACTATCCCACACCTGCAGGCGATAATGGTATCGCTGGGGCGGTATGCGAGATGGTGAGCGCCGATATTGAGCGGTTTGTGCAGGGCGCGGAGCAGTCGGATGACATCACGATGCTCTGTATACGGTATTTAGGTGAACAGTAACTTATGACACAGCTTTATGACAGGGAAAGAGAAATGAAATAACCAGATAAGTAATTTCAATGCATATTCTTATCCTCCGGGGAGTTGGAAACCTCGGAGGATTTTCTTTTATCGAGTTCGTTTTTTGATAGAACATGAAATGCGTGAAAACCCTTGTAGATTGCGGAAAAGCGGGCGTTATGATATACTTGAAAACACTTTGATGATGCTTAAACAGGGTAAAAAGATCGAAAAAACATTATCCCTTTTCCCGGGAACTGCATCTTAACAGATATAAAACAAAAAGCCTCCGGGCGGAAAGGAAAGGCAACTGCTATGAAGACGATCGAGGAACTGTACAATGAGATCAACGCATCTCTTGAGCTTAAGAAGGCTGTATCGGAGATCAGGGACAAAGAAGCTTTAGCTGATTTCCTTAAAAAGCATGACTGTGACGCAAGCGTAAAGAATTTCACAGAATATGCCAAATCACAGGAAGAGGGCGAAATAGAGGATGATGATGTAAAGGCGATAGCCGGAGGATACCATCAATCTTTACTGCGACCTATTATAAAAATGCCTGTATAAAAGCGGGTGGGGTGTGTGGTTTTAGTCGAGGAACTTAAAACGGGGATGGTGTCGCGGCATCGGAGAAATAGGAGATATAGATTATGACGGAGCAAAGATTACGAACTTTATTTGATTATCAGTGCTTTGAAAAGAATAACCGTCTATCTGACATGCTGTCGGATGCGCTTGGCAGATATGATTTTTCTGAAGAGGGAGAATTGTCAGATGATGATGTCGATATGTTAAACGCCGCCGGTTCGTTGGTAAACGATCCTAAAACAGAAACGGGGAAGCGTATATGACGCAGACTGGAATAGATTGGGAGGCAGTTTACAGGGAATATGAATTTAAGGTTCGCTCCTACATAAGAAGCCGGGTAGGTAATCCGGAGGATGTAGATGATCTGTGCAGTGAGGTGTTCTTAAATGTCATGCGCGGCAGGGATTCATTCAGCGGTGAGCCGAAGGCGGTATCCAGCTGGATCTATATGATCACAAAGCGGACGGTGGCGATGTTCTACCGGAATCACAGGCAGGGCTATGAGATACCGGAGGATATGGCGGATGATACGGATATAGAGGCTCAGACAATCGATGCCGAGACACTGGATATATTGGCGGATGCGCTGGAGCAACTGGATACAAGGCTTCGTGATATCATAATCCTTCATTATTACGGAGGAAAGTCATTGAAGGAGATAGCGGCTGCGATGGGGATGTCCTATCCGAACATGAAGATCCTGCATAAGAAAGCACTTAATCGTCTGAAAGTAAAATTTTCATAAAAAGTTTTATCCCTTTTCCGGGAAACTGCATCTTAACAGATATAAAACAAAAAGCCTGCGGGCGGGAAGGAAAAGTAACTATAATGAAGACAATCGAGGAACTGTACAATGAGATCAATGCATCCGAAAAGCTTAAGAAGGCTGTATCGGAGATCAAGGATAAGGGAGCCCTGGCTGATTTCCTCAAGGAACAAGGTTGTGAGGCATCAGTAGACGAATTTGAGAAATTCGTAAAATCTCAGACAGAGGGCGTAATTAGCGATGAAGATGCCGAAGCGGCTGCAGGGGGAGGCATTGGGGGCTATGGGAGATGGGCATTGGCTGTACTCTCTCTTACGTAATAAAGCCACAAGAAGTAGTGTGAGTTTGTCAAAAGCCTGAGGACGGAAAGGAACGATAAGTGTTATGAAGACGATCGAGGAACTGTACAAGGAGATCAGCACATCAGAGGAACTGAAGAAGGCAGTATCGGAAATCAAGGATAAGGCGGTCATGGCCGATTTCCTCAAGGAACATGGCTGTGAGGCATCTGTAGATGAATTTGGGAAATTCGTAAAGTCTCAGAGCGAAGGCGAGATCGGGGATGATGCGGCAGGAGCAGCAGCAGGTGGAAGGAGCATGGCTGTGAGGCATATGTGGCGAGATCGGGGATGATGCGGCAGGAGCAGCAGCAGGTGGCAGATGGTTTTGGGAGAAACCGTAATGTCGGAATACATTTGACATGAAGTAAAGGAAGAAACACTATGAACAACGGTATTTTCAGACAGAAAAGCATCGACAAGGTTTCTTCCCCGGAAAAGTTGGACGACTACATCAGGGTAACGACGCCGGGCGTATGGATCACAATTACGGCGATCGTTATCCTGCTTGTGGGTACTATCGTGTGGGGAACCTTTGGAGAACTTACTATCCATAATTCTGACGGAACAACGGAAACGGTTGCTCCAATCTCATTTATCATCAATTAAGGTAATAACCGATGACAGAAAACAAAGTAAAACAGCCCATCACAAAGGGCGTGGCCAAGGTCCCCGTCGTAATGCAGATGGAGGCGTTGGAATGCGGTGCAGCATCGTTGACCATGATCCTTGCCTATTTCGGCAAATGGATTCCGTTGGAACAGATCCGTGAGGACTGTGGGGTGTCCCGTGACGGCTCGAATGCTAAAAATATATTGTTAGCGGCAAGAAGCTATGGCTTAGGCGCCAAGGCATACCGCTACAATCCTGAAAGATTGAAGGAAGTGGGCAGATTCCCGATGATCGTTCATTGGGAATTTAACCATTTTATCGTGCTGGACGGATTTAAGGGGGATAAGGTCTATGTGAATGATCCGGCCCGTGGGACGGTGGTGATGACTTATGAGCAGTTCGATGAAGGTTATACGGGCATATGTCTGATGTTTGAACCTACGGAGAACTTTGAGCCTTCGGGGAAACCGAAGAGCATCCTGAAGTTTGCTAAAGAGAGGCTGAAGGGAGCATCGGAGGCTGTCATCTTTGTTTCGGTCACCACATTCATCTGCTCAGTCTGCGGCATCATTCTCTCAGGATTTTCGCGTGTCTTCCTGGACAGGCTCCTTACAGGGAACGATGTATCCTGGCTGTATCCCTTCACACTCGGAGTGTCTCTTTTTGCGCTGGTGCAGATCACGGCGGCATGGATAAAAGCACTGTATTCATTCAAGATAAACGGGAAAATGGCGGTTGTCGGTAACATGAATTTCATGTGGAAAACACTCCGTCTCCCAATGAAGTTCTTTTCCCAGAGGATGGCTGCGGATATTCAGCAGCGGCAGGCATCTAATGCCGTGATAGCCGAGACTCTGGTCAATTCCCTTTCACCCCTCATATTACAGACAGCAATGATCATCTTTTATCTTACAGTGATGATCCGTTATTCGCCGCTTCTCACATCAGTTGCCGTGTTATCCATTGCGCTTCAGGTGGGGGTTTCCCTCTTTATTTCTGATAAAAGGGTAAATACTACCCGTGTCATGATGCGTGACGAAGGGAAGCTCATGGCTTCCACGGTGTCCGGTATTGATATGATAGAGACGATCAAAGCAAGCGGTGCGGAAAACGGATTTTTCGAAAAGTGGTCAGGTTATCAGGCAAGCGTAAATACACAGAATATCAGACTGGAACTTATAAACAGTTATCTGGGTCTGATACCTCCTGCCATTACGGAACTTGCGAACTGCTTTGTGCTGATACTTGGCGTATATCTATGTATCATCGGACAGTTTACCGTCGGAATGGTCCTTGCCTTTCAGGGGCTCATGCTCTCATTTATGGAGCCCGCAAATCTGTTCATTGACGCGCTCCAGAAGGTGACGGAGCTTCGCACTCAGATGGAGAGGGTTGAAGATGTGATGAAGTATCCGGTAGACGTTGAATGCGATGAAGAAGTGGATGAGGAAGCGGATTATGATAAGCTTTCAGGGGAAGTGGAATTAAAGCATGTAACCTTTGGCTATTCAAGGCTTGCCCCGCCCCTCTTGGAAGATTTTTCCATGACACTTAAGTCCGGAAGC
>JAEEGL010723313.1_pt1 | contig 12045 bp, 6 predicted proteins | sample 9134231 | NCBI WGS metagenome assembly JAEEGL01 (sample SAMN16246548, study PRJNA631951) | gut metagenome | biome: gut microbiome; feature: rumen; material: fiber-attached | host: Bos | place: Iran: Karaj | collected 2018-10
CTCCGCGGCGGAAAGGGTGTTCTCATAGTTTTTCAGGACAAAGGGCTCGATATCCTCGTCCGGGTAGTCCAACACGGCGTGGTAGTGGGAGGCGATGTCCCGAAGTGCCTCATAGACGGCGTCGGCGGAGCGCTGCACCGCCCCGGAGAGCTGCCCTGCGGCGTTCTTCGCCGCCAGGGGGGTGCGGGCCTCGATGATGTCGATGACCGCCTCCGCCCGGGTCAGGTCCAGCCGTCCGTTGAGGAAAGCCCGGCGGGTGAACTCTCCCGCCAGGGCCTGGCGCACGCCCCGGGCGAACAGGCTCTCCAGTCCGGCGGCGAGCACCACGGGGGAGCCGTGGCACTGGAGCTCGGCGGTGTCCTCCCCGGTGTAGCTGTGAGGCGCCCGGCTGACGGTGCACAGGCACAGGTCCAGCGTCTCTCCCTCTTTGTCCAGCAGCGCGCCGTAGACCAGCTCCCGGTCGGCGTGGGCCGACATGGGTCTGCCGTCGGCAGGGCGAAAGACCCGGTCCATGACGCTCACCGCCTCCGGCCCGGAGACCCGCAGGATACCGATGGCGGAGATGACGCCGCCGGTGGCGACAGCGGCGATGGTATCGCGCTCATTTACCACTACCACAGGAAAGTCACGTTCCCTTCATCGCTGTAAGCGTTCTTGAATTCCTCCAGGGTGATCCCCTTGCGCATGATGTACTCCGCGGCCACCTCGCCCACATAGCGGTAATGCCCCGCCTCCGCGGCGTGGCCGCAGAAGGCCTCCCGACCCTCGGGGTAGCGGAGGATGAAGCCGTATTCGGCGCAGTGCTCCGTGAGCCACGCGAACATGGGCGTGTTGAATTTGGCTTCGCCGTTTTCGTCCACCAGGTTCACCGCCAGGGCCGTCTGGTGCTCGTCGGCCCCGGGGTAATAGCCCATGGCGATGACCTGCTCCTCCGCCTCCGCCAGGGTGACGCCGCCCCGGTCGAAGATGGTGCTGGCCATGCCGTTGAAACGGGTCTTCTGGTCGTTGTAGGAAAAGTAGGTCCGGCTGATGTATACGGTGTAGCCCTCGGCCCGCGCCGCGGCCAGCAGACCACGGAGGGCGTCGGCCGCCCTGGTCTGGAAGTACATGGGCTCTCCGTAGTAGCCCTTCTCAACAAGGGTCATCTCCGGGTAGTAGCTGGGTCTCAGGTAGTTGGTGCGGTCCTGGCCGTTGACCAGGATGTACCGCCAGTTGGACAGGCCCTGGACGCTCTCGTCCCCCAGCAGCTCCCTGTCCGGCAGGTCGGAGTAGTCCACCCAGCCCTCGGGATACTCCCAGTCCAGATCCCCGGGGATCTGGTCCTCGGCGGCCGGCTCCGCCACGGCGCTCTCCGGCATGGCGTAGGTGCCCTCATCCGGGACGAGACTGCTCTGTTGCCCGTGGAGCAGCACCCCCACCACCGCGCACGCGGCCACGGCCCCTACCGCGATGCGGCGGAGCTTCTGCAGCTTGGGGTTTTTCGGCTTGATCCTCATGGGGGCGCCTCCCGGGTACGGCGGTATCAACAGGCATACTCCGCCAGTTTATTAATCAAGGTATTATAGCATTGTCCGCCGTATTATGCAAGTCTCCGCCCCGGGGCGGCGGCGCGGGAGCGCTTGACAACAGCGCCGTACACTTTGTATAATATTTAATTGCCCGCCGTCAGGCGCGGACAAAACCATCCACTTCCGAAAGACAAGGAGATAGATCCATGCTGGAGCTGCGCGATCTGCGTTATACCGTGACCGACCCCGAGGGGCCCACGGAGATCCTCAAAGGCGTATCCCTGACCATTCCCGATAAAAAGCTCATCGTTTTCACCGGTCCCAACGGCGGGGGCAAGACCACCCTGGCCAAGATCATCATGGGCCTGGTGCAGCCCGATTCCGGCGCCATCCTCTGGAACGGGCAGGACATCACCGGTCTGTCCATCACCGAGCGGGCAAAGCTGGGCATCGGCTACGGCTTCCAGCAGCCGCCCCGGTTCAAGGGCATCCGGGTAAAGGATCTGCTGGGCATCGCCAGCCCCAAAAAGCTGCTCTCCAAAAAGGACGCCTGCTCCTTCCTGACCCAGGTGGGCCTGTGCGCCAACGACTACCTGGACCGGGAGGTGGACGCCTCCCTGTCCGGCGGCGAGGTCAAGCGCATCGAGATCGCCACCATCCTGGCCCGGGAGCCGGAGCTGATGATCCTGGACGAGCCCGAGGCGGGCATCGACCTGTGGAGCTTCGCCCGGCTCACCGAGACCTTTGAGGAGATCCACAGAAAAGCCGGGTGCACCATGATCATCATTTCCCACCAGGAGCGCATCATCTCCCTGGCGGACGAGGTGGCAGTGGTCAGCCGGGGAGAGATCACCCACTGCGGCACCCCGGAGGAAGTGCTTCCCGCCATCATCCAGGGCACCCTGGGGGACTGCCCCATCATGACAAAGGCCGGCGCGTGAGGAGGAGAGGAACATGAGCGAACTCAACAGTGTGGACACCGCCCTGCTGGAGGTCATCGCCTCCATGAAAAACGGCAAAGCCGAGGGCGCTTACAATATCCGCAAGGATTCCGGCTGTGCGGGTCGGGAAAACACCGAATTTGTGACCATCACCAGCAAGACCGACAAGCCGGGCATCGACGTCACCTTCGCTCCCGGCTGTAAGGAATCCTGCCACATCCCCGTCATCATCACCGAATCCGGTCTGCGGGAGACGGTATACAACGACTTCTATGTGGGCGAAGGCGCCGACGTGACGATCATCGCCGGCTGCGGCATCCACAACTGCGGCGAGGACGCCTCCGAACACGACGGCATCCACGCCTTCCACATCGGCAAGAATGCCCGGGTCAAGTATGTGGAGAAGCATTACGGCGAGGGCGACGGCCTGGGGGAGAACATCATGAACCCCACCACCATCGCCTATCTCGAAGAGGGCGCCAGCCTGCAGATGGAGACCAGCCAGATCGCCGGCATCGACTCCACCAGACGGGACACCAAGGTGGTATGCGGCCCCGGCGCGGAGGTCGTCGTCACCGAGCGGCTGCTGACCCACGGGAAGCAGCGGGCGGACTCCGACATGGAGATCGTGCTCAACGGCCCGGAGTCCAAGGGCCGGGTCATCTCCCGCAGCGTGGGCCAGGACGAGTCCGTACAGGTGTTCCGGCCCCGGGTGGTGGGCAACGCCAAGTGCTTCGGCCACGTACAGTGCGACTCCATCATCATGGGCCGCGCCAGGATCAGTTCCGTGCCGGAGATCGCCGCCAACGACATCGACGCCCAGCTCATCCACGAGGCCGCCATCGGCCGCATCGCCGGGGACCAGCTGCTGAAGCTGGAGACCCTGGGACTTACTCCGGAAGAAGCCGAGGACCGCATCCTCAAGGGCTTCCTTGCATGAGGTGAATAAAATGGAAGTTTTGACGACGAAGGAATACACCGACCGCTCCCGGCTCCTGGCCCAGATCATCATCGACGCCTACGGCAAGACGCCCCAGGCCTACGACGATCTGGAGGAGCAGGTGATCTGCGCCTTCACCTTCGGCTGCCACCGGGCCTTTTCCGTGGACGTCAAGGTGGCCGAGTGGGAGAGCAAGCTGGTGATGACCCAGGTGCTCATGGACGACTTCGGCTTCGACAGCGAGATGGCCGCCAACGCCCTGGAGTACTTTGTGGACTGCCTGGACCCGGCCTTCAACGGGCCCATGCACATCGTCCTGGAGTGCGGGGACAAGGGCTACGGTCTGCTGTCCGACCCCGAGGAGCTGGGGAAACAGCTCAAGGAGATCGTGTATATCATGGGCAGCAAGCTGGAGGTCACCGACCCGACGCTGCCCGAGGAAGAGGAAGAATAAGCAGAAAAAAGAGTCCCTTTCGGGACTCTTTTTTTAGTTTCAAGTCGGCCCTCCGGGGATATCCCTATATTTTTAATGAATTATTCATGAAAAACCGCATTGAATCCCGGGCGCCTGTGTGCTATTATATACAATAGTATATTATGCGAAGGCGCGCCCGGCCCACAGCCCCGGCCTTCGCAGCAACGATAAACGAGGAGGCGTACGCGAATGAAAAAGCGCATTCTGAGCCTGGTGCTGGCCGTCCTTATGGTCACTGCCATGCTGCCCGTCCCCGCTCTGGCCGCCGACACCGGCAAGACCGTCACCGTCAAGGAGACGGCTTCCATCGGCGGAAAGACCGTCAAGGCCGCCGTCAAGGGCGTTCCTGCCGGTACGAAGCTGACGGTCTCCGGAGCGAAACGGAGCTCCTGGGACCGGGCCGTTTCCGGCAAAACGGGCGGAGCGTATGAGGCCGTTCTGGCCGTGAACATAAAGGTGAGTCCCGCGGTGAAAAAAGCCGTTCCCGTGACCCTGACGGCCGCGGCGCTCAACGGACTTAAGGCTTCCGGCGTACGGCTGTTCCGTGTTTCCGACGGCCAGGCCAGGGAGATAAAGGATTTCTCCGTCAAGGGAAAGGAGCTCCGTTTCAAGACCGGGGCTTTCGGCGTATTTGTGGTGACCGTGCCCGTGGCCGCAGAGCCCGCCCCCGAGGCTGAGCCGGCAATTCCCGAGGAACAGGAAACACCCGAGGAGCCCGAAAAACCCGAGGAACCGGAGACGCCCGAGGAACCCGAAGCCCCCGAGGAACCCGAAGCCCTCGACGTGCCGGATACGCCCGAGGAGTCTGAGGCCCCTGACGTGCCCGACACTCCCGAGGAGCCCGAGAGCCCCGAGGAGCCCGAGGCTCCGGAAGAACCCGCGGAGCCCGAGGAACCGGATGCGCATACCTCGGGGGAGCTCATGAATGCCGACGTCATCCTCTCCGGCTCCTGCGGAGAGAATGTGACTTATGTCCTGGCCGGCAACTATGTTTTAACCATCTCCGGTCAGGGGGACATGGCAAACTACAGCAAAGACTCCTATGGCAATACTACAGCGCCGTGGAAAAGCTACATTTCCAAAATTACAAGAGTCGTAGTTCAATCCGGCGTAACGGGTATTGGCAATTATGCATTTTCCGGCTGCAGGAGTATCGCATCTGTTTCGCTTCCAAGCACACTGACGAGTATCGGCAGCGGCGCTTTTCAATACTGTTGCGGTTTTACAAGTCTGTCCCTGCCGGAAGCGCTAACGAGTATCGGCAACTCGGCGTTCGACAATTGCTATAAAATCACCTCGCTCAGTCTGCCAGCCTCGATTACGAGCATCAGCAGCGGTGCGTTTCGCCACTGCTCCGGTTTATCATGGATGATCCTGCCTTCGGCTGTGACGAGCATTGGCAACGAGGCGTTCTACGGCTGCCGTAGTCTGACCTCACTGTCACTGCCCTCCTCGGTGACGACTGTCGGTGATGATGCATTCCGCGGCTGTTCAAGTCTGGCGTCCGTGACCATAAACTCTGATCTTTCGCTGAACCCTTACTCATCCGGCGCTTTCAAGGATTCCGGAAAAAACATGTCTGTTACCTTTGGCAATGGAGTAACGACTGTTCCAAAGTATCTGTTTTATGAATGCACGGGTCTGGCCAGTTTGACGCTGTCTTCAACGTTGACGACCATCGGCGAATATGCGTTCTACGGCTGTACCAGCCTGAAGTCGATGGCTCTGCCCGATTCGCTGACCACCATCAGTGAGAGTACGTTTGAGAATTGCTCTGCTCTGCCGTCGCTGACCCTGCCGGTATCGCTGATAAAAATCGGGCGAAACGCATTTACCGGGTGTACAAATGTCGCCTCTCTGACCGTCAAGGGAAATATCGAAGACTGTATGACGCTCCCCTACAAGCCGCGATTCGGCGATTTAGGCGCATCCAAGGGATCGTTCACCCTCACTGTCGAGGAGGGCGTGACCCGGATCCCCTGGGAGTTGTTTCGCGGCAATACATATCTATCATCGGTTTCTCTGCCGTCCACGCTGGAGTCCATCGGAAGCAGCGCGTTCAGCGGCTGCACGAGATTAACGGCCATAGATTTGCCGTCCTCGCTTACCACCATTGAAGGCAGCGCGTTCAGCGGCTGTACAGGGCTGAGCTCCATTGAGCTACCCTCCTCGGTGACGGCTGTCTACGCATATGCGTTCAGCAGCTGCACGGGGTTGTCCACCGTGGAGGTTCCCTCCACGGTGACGACGCTCGGCCCCTTTGTGTTTTCTCAATGCACGGGGCTGGTCTGCGCCACGCTGCCAGACAACCTGACCGATGTGAGCGAAGGGTTGTTCAGCGGCTGTACGAATCTGAAGACAGCGGAAATGTCTCCCTCACTTATTGCCGTAGGCAAAGGTGCCTTCAGCGGTTGTACGGGGTTGACGAGTATGAGTCTGCCCTCCATGGTTACGACTGTCGGTGACAATGCGTTCAGCGAGTGCAAGAGCCTGACGGCTATAAATCTTCCCTCCTCGCTGACGACTGTCGGTGCCGGTGCGTTCAGCAGCTGCACGGGCTTGACGAGCATGAAGCTGCCCTCCACAGTTACGACTGTCGGTGACAACGCGTTCAGCGGCTGCACGGGCCTGACGGCCATAGAGCTATCCTCCTCACTGACGACTGTCGGCGCCGGTGCGTTCAGCGGCTGCACGGGCTTGACGGCCATGGAGCTCCCCTCCTCACTGTCGACCGTCGGAGTCGCGCCTTTTGACGGCTGCACAAAGCTGACAGCTGTTTCTGTCAACTCGGATCTTGCAAATACCACTGACTATAGTGCAGAGGGATTGTTCAGGAATACCGGTTCCCCCTTGACCGTTGTCTTCGGCAGCGGTGTCACGCAAATACGCGCTAAATTACTGGCCGGCTGTACGAATCTGGCTGCTGCAGAGCTGCCGGAAACGCTGACGAGTATAGGAAATTACGCGTTCAGAGACTGCACAGGGCTGACTGCTATAGCGCTGCCCTCCTCGATGATTAGTGTCGGCACTGGTGCGTTCAGCGGCTGCACAGGCTTGGCGACACTCGCGCTGCCCTCCTCGCTCACGACTATTAACGCCAATGTATTCAGCGGCTGTACGAGCCTGACGACACTCACGCTGCCCTCTTCGCTGACGACTATCAATGTCAGTGCATTCAGCGGCTGCACAGGCTTGACAAGCGTGACGATACCCACAGGTGTTACGAGTATCGGCAAAGACGCCTTTTCCGGCTGCAGCGGGATTTCCCAGGTCCATATTTCGGATTTGGCCGGATGGTGCCGTATCGCTTTTTCGTCAGAGGGAAGCAACCCATTGATAAACGGTGCCAATCTGTATCTCAACGGAGAAAAGCTCGGTGACATGACGATCCCGGCGGGCGTGACAAGTATAGGCGACTACGCTTTTGGTGGCAGCGCCGGGCTCACGAGCGTGACGATCCCGGAGAGTGTAACGAGCATCGGCAAGAACGCCTTTTCCGGCTGCAGCGGAATTACACAGGTCCATATTTCAAATCTGGCCGCATGGTGCCGTATCGCTTTTCCGTCAATGAGCAGCAACCCATTGTGGAGCGGTGCGATTCTGTATGTGAACGGGGAAAAACTCGTTGATATGACGATTCCGGCGGGTGTGACGAGTATCGGCGACTACGCTTTTTATGGCAGCACCGGGTTGACAAGCGTGACGATCCCGGAGAGTGTAACGAGTATCGGCAGCTACGCCTTTTATAACTGCAGCAATCTGACGGATGTATATTACGGTGCGTCTCAGGTGCGATGGGAGCAGATCGTTATCGGGTCAAACAACGAGCCGCTGACCGGCGCTGAAATACATTTCGCGTATGTTATATACGGTACCTGCGGGGAAACCGTCACATATCTGCTGGATCTCAGCGGGGTGCTGACCATATCCGGGACCGGCGAAATGACCGCGTATACAGCAGAGACAGCTCCTCCCTGGAGCGCCGAACAGTCCGCTGTAAAAACAGTGGTGATCACGTCCGGCATAACGAACGTCGGCGATCACGCCTTCTATAACTGCAGCGCGCTGACAAGCGTATCGCTCCCGGACAGCGTGACGAGTATCGGCGCCAGCGCCTTCAGCGGCTGCACGAAGCTGAGGGATCTCTCAATGGGTGACTATGTCACGACCATCGGCGATCACGCCTTCTATGACTGCAACGTCCTATGGAAGCCGCATCTTTCCAGCCGGCTGACCACCATCGGCGACTACGCCTTTTACAGCTGCTGGGGTCTCATAGAGCTGGATCTGCCCGAGGGGCTGAAGTCCATCGGTTCGTGGGCCTTCAGTATGTGCCATTTTCTGAAAAAGGTGACTTTACCGGCGTCGGTGACCAGCCTGGGCGGGTATGCCTTCCGAGGAGACATGGGCCTGGAGCAGGTGACAGTGAAGTGCAATCTGCCCGACTGCAGCAAGTCAGCTCCTCCGTTCTTCCAGACAGGAGGAAGCTCGCCCATGACCGTCACCTTCACCGGCAGCGCCACCCGGATACCAGCCTGCTTCCTGTATAACTCGCGGGTCTCAAAGGTGGAGTTCGAGAGTCCTGTCCGCTCCATCGGAGCCCAGGCATTCTACTGCTGCGACGCCCTGGAGGAGATCACTCTGCCCGCCTCGGTCAGGTCGCTGGGCACCCTGGCTTTCTCCGGCTGCGTCAATCTCAGTTCCGTGACCATCGAAGGAGACCTGGACGACTGTGACGAAGACAGCTGGGTGTTCCTGAATGCGGGCACGGACGCCAATTCCCTGACGGTGATTTTTGGAGATAACGTCACCAGAGTTCCGGGGTACCTGTTTTACACCCCTGCGCAGACCATTTCCGATGCGTACGCCCATGTCACCAGAGTGGTCATTTCCAAAAGCGTGCTGGCTGTACGAAATTACGCATTCGGCAACTGCTACGATCTTTACTCCGTGTCCTTCCAGGGGAACGCGCCGACCATTCGAGGGGGCGCTTTCTCCAATGTCACGGCCACAGCGTCTTACCCGGCAGGAAACGCCACCTGGACAAGCGATGTAATGCAGGGCTATGGCGGCAGCCTCACATGGAGAGCAGGATATCCGCCCGAGATCACAGCCCAGCCCAAAGCAGCCTTCGCGAAGGCCGGCGGAGCAGCCGTCTTTACCGTAGCCGCCACAGGCGAGCCTCTGATGTATCAGTGGTATTACCAGGCACCCGGCTCTGCGGAGTGGTTGCGGGTTCCTTCCGGCACCCGGGCTACGCTGTCCGTCACTGCCGCGAAGGAAATAAACGGGCAGAAGTACTTCTGCCGGGTCTCCAACGGCGTGGGCAGCAAGGACAGCGATGTGGTCACGCTGACGATCGTTGTCAAGCCCAAGATCACCACACAGCCCAAGGCGGTATCTGTAAAGGCCGGGAAAACGGCGACCTTCAAGCTCAAGGCCTCCGGCGGCGGGCTCTCCTATCAGTGGTACTATCAGAAGCCCGGTTCCTCAAAATGGGTGAAGGTCACCAAAAACGGTACCAAGGCCTCCTGCAAGGTGACGGCCAAGAAGAATATGAACGGCTGGAAGTACCGGTGTCTGGTGCGAAACGCCGCAGGAAAGGTATACTCCAAGGCCGTGAAACTGACGGTGAAATAACGAGAAATACGGCAAACGCCGGAGAGCGATCGCTCTCCGGCGTATTTTTATCCGACCTTATTCCGTCCCGTCCGGGGGGAAGCGCATCCAGAGGGACAGCCGCAGGTAGGTGCCCACGGCAGGGTCCTCCAGGTCGATCCCGGCGATGTCCTCGATGCGCTGCAGCCGGTATTTCAGGGTGCTGCGGTGGATGTTCAGCTCGTCCGCCGTCCGCTGCAGGTTCCGGTCGTTTTTCAGAAACACGTTCAGGGTGGGAAGCAGCTCGTTCTGGTTGTCCCGGTCATATTCCCCCAGTTTCTCCACCGCCGGGTGGAGCAGGAGCGGGGCGCTCTCGTCGTTGCGCAGCAGATAGAGCATATAGGAAAAAGCGTGGTCCTCGCAGCAGTACACGCCCGGCTCCTTCGGCGCGCGCTCCAGGGCGAAGCGGGCCTGCTTGAAGCGCACCGGCACGGAGGCCAGGTCCTTTGTGGGGGTGGAGACCCCGCAGCGCATCCCGGACAGGCCTGAGCTCAGCACCACCCGCTCCACCGCGGAGCGCCAGCCCTCGTCGGGGATGATGGCGGCGGCGCCCTTCTCGCTGTAGGCGCACAGCAGGTTCTGGGCCCGGAGGAAGGACAGGAACACATTGGCGTGAACGGTGTCCTCCCGGAGGACGTTGTTGAAATACAGCACCCGGAAGGCCCCCGGGGGCATGCGACGCCGGAAGTGGGTCAGCAGGTTCTCCTCCGGCAGCTTCCCCTCCAGAAGCTGGGTCAGGATCCGGGCCGTGGACTGGGTCCGGGGCCGGTGAGAGGTGAATTCCTCCGCGTGGATCAGATACCGGCAGAACACGGGGGTGACCTTCATCTGCATCTGGGTGTTGGACCGCGGCATCTGGTTTATGGTGAAATAGGCGATCGGCTCCTCGTCCTGGAACAGGAACTGGGTGATGATGGCGGAAATGGCGGCGCTGGGCCGGGAGACCAGCCGGGGATAGGCGTGGGCCCCGGTGATCTGCTCGCCCCGTTCGTCGGTGATGGGGTTGTTCATGCTGGTGGGAGACACCCGGCCGTGGGCGAAGAAATACTCCCAGGTGGTGCCCTTGATGTCCTCGGGGTCCACCCTGGAGGAGGCCAGCAGGTTGGTCTCCATGTCGCAGATGACGAAAAAGTCCCCCATGACCTCCTCGCCCAGGGCCACAAAGGTCTTCAGCGGCGCGTGGGCGTCCGCCGCGGCGCTGAGCCGCTCCTCCCAGCTCTCGAAAAAGTCCAGCGCGGACAGCAGGGCGTTGAGCAGGTGGTCGAACTCCTGGCCTGTGAAAAGGAGGAAATCCTGTCCGTGGACCACGATATAGCCTGCCGCATACTTCTCGTCGGAGAAGAAGGCCGACGCCGCGCCCACATAAACGTGGTCCGGGGAGAGGGTCACCGTCTCGTCAGTGAGAAAGCGGACGCCGCTGATGGTCTGCGCGTCGGTCTTTATGCTGCACACGGGCTTGTCATCCCGCATGTACCAGGCCAGCATGGATATGCTCGGTTTCACGGATATGGCCTCCTTTCATACAATCTGGACAGATTGAGGGAAAACACCTCTCGGCAATTGGTCCAGTCTAAGGGATGCTGTCTTGAAAAAAATGTATATAATAGACAATATCCCGGAAAAGATGCTCCAATATGTACTAATATACCTTTCCGTCCGGCTTTCGTCAAGCGGCGGGCGCTTTCCGGGACCAATGGGACATAGGCAGAAGAGCGTTTTTGAGGAGGAATGAAAATGACGCCGGAAGAACTTTTTAAGGAAAGAACGCAGCTGATCGAGGATACCATCGCCCTCAAGCCCACCTCCCGGGTGGTCAACGCCGTCCGGGTAAACTACTGGCCGTTCTTCGAGTACGGCCTGAAGCTGTCCGACGCCCTGCGGGACTACGACAGAGTGAACGAGTGCTTCATCCGTTACCATAAGGAATTCAGCCCCGACGTGGCCAGCATCTGCTCGGCCAACTCCCCCAGCAAGGTCTATGAGATCTCCGGGCTGAAAACCGTCCGCTGGCCCGGCGACCCCAAGGGCCTGGACGAGAACTCTCCCTATCAGTACATAGAGTACGAGACTCTTCTGGAGGACGAGTACGACGAGTATCTGGACAACTCCACACAGTTCGTCATCAACAAGTGGATGCCCCGTACCTCCGACATCTTTGAGCCGCTGACCAATCTGGACTGGTTCGGCATGGTCACCCGCATGACCGGCGCCGTGGACGCCTTCACCACGCCTCCCATGCTGGCCATGTACAAGAAGCTGGAGCAAATCGCCGAGGTGAAGGCGGATTACGCGAAAAAGACCGCCATTCTGCGCAAGGCCATCGCCGACATGGGCATCCCCTCCATCAGCGGCGCGGGCAGCGCCACGGCCTTCGACCTGGTGGCTGACTCCCTGCGCTGCACCATGGGCTTCTTCGCCGACCTGATCATTCAGCCGGAGAATGTGAGAAAGACCATGGACCGGTTCCAGCAATTCCACATCAACGGCTGCCTGAACGCCTGCAAGGCCACCGGCAGCAAGTAC
>JAEEGL011145359.1_pt1 | contig 12045 bp, 5 predicted proteins | sample 9134231 | NCBI WGS metagenome assembly JAEEGL01 (sample SAMN16246548, study PRJNA631951) | gut metagenome | biome: gut microbiome; feature: rumen; material: fiber-attached | host: Bos | place: Iran: Karaj | collected 2018-10
GTGAATGTACCTTCACTTACTGAACAAAGCGGGGTGATATAAAGCGTAGCATCGCTGCGGGTAGTCTTGAAGTAATAACGTCCAGCTGAAAGATTCATCTGGCGTGATGTGGAACTGGTATTTATGGCATTGGCATTTGTAATGAGTTTGTCACCGTCATTACTGTACACTAAACCATCAAGGTTGCCTATCAGATAATAATCTGCGCCAAGGGACACGTCATAGTAGTACCATTGATTGGCTTCAAGCACCGTCGTGTTATTGTTGGGCAGAGGCTTGGCTGCGCCGTTGAGGTAGAGTCCCTTGCAGGTTAGCTGTACGTTGTCGAGTTTGAAGAAGGTCTGCGTTTCGCCTTCATGGCCACTTTCCCACCACTGACCGCTACTGCCTGCACTGATGGTTAGTTTGCCGCTTGTGCCGACATTGACATCGAGTGAGACAGGAATACCTGTAGCATCATTAGTACCTGTTTGGTTGACTGTCACTTCATTACCGGAGAAATAGGCCACACGGTTCTCCCATGTGCAGACAACTCCTGACAGCGTGTATTCGCCGCTGGGCACATCTACTGTCTGAGTGACACCTAAGTTGGGTGCCCACCATTGGAAGGCGTTAAACAGATAATTGCCATCCTTGTTTGTCATCCCATAGTCACGTACCGTGAACTCAGTGTCGCTGGCATTTTCTCGGCCAACCGCCGTCCATCCCGTCTCGTTGCCCGTCTCGAAAGAGGGGTTGGTGATAAGCCACGTGGCATTGAGAGGATTGGAGGACGAGGCATTTTCCAGTGCCTTACATTGCTGTGTCAGCAGGTCGGATTTCGAAATGCGGAACAGGCGGTAGTGACCGACTGCATTATCACGTTTGTTCAAAGCCAAAGCATCATTTGCAACGAAGTTATCATGCCAAGGTCCGAGAAAGCCGCTGGCCCAGTCGTTGCTGGACATCGGGTACTGACCGTTCTCGAAAGTCCAATAGCCATTTTGGAAAGAGGGAATCAGGCGGCTCCACTCATCAAAGTTCGGGTCGGTATAGGTGTTTACATACATGTAGCCCGCATTGTTGTGCGTCTGGAACATGTCGGCACTGTACACCACGTTGCGCAGACCAATGTAGGTCGTCTCTTCGACAGAAACTTTCTCAATGGTGAAGAAGTTCGTCTGGTCGAGCACTGGGTCAGTGGTTACGGTTTTATAGTGCAAGGCCTTCGACTCCTCGCTGGCCCAGTCGGGCTTCTCCTCGTAGGAACCTACACCGACGATGAGGCCGGTGTTCTCTGCCGAGACAAGGATGTAATAGTCATCGGCATCGCCGGTTATCTCATCTGTTGTGGTCACCTCCGTGAATCCTCTCCCAGTAGTGAGGAACGTCGTGTAGCCGTCAGCGGATGCCGTCACGTTAACTGCTGACCATCCGAGCACAACAGCAAACAGTTTGATGATTGTCTTCATGGCATTCCGATGATTAAGTTAGTCCTCGTCATCCCAGTCAGAGGCACTGCGACCGCGTGCAACCTCGCCGCTACCCTCTGTGCCCAGCTTTATGCTTGCATTGCTTTTGCCGCTCAATTTGAGCAGGTGTCCGATTTCCACACTCACAATCATGGTTCCCGGTGTTTGATATGGCTTTTTCATAACTCTATTGTTTTTATTTGATGATTACTTTCTTACCATTATTAATATATAGTCCCTTCTTCAGTGGTGACGATGAAGAGGATACGTGACGTCCTTGGAGGTCGAACCATATTCGGTTACCGTCTTGACCATTCACAATATCGCTGATGTCTGTGTTTTCATCGCCAAAGTTCAGAACGATGCGGCTGGCTGACACACCCTCGCTCAGGTGGAAGTAGGCGCGGAAGGCGTTGACCGAGTAGTTGTCGACGTTGGGCCACCTCAGCGTGTTGTCAGCACCGAGGAAGAGATTGGTCTTGTCACCGTTGGCGAGCGGAACGGGAACATAGGTGCCCTGGATGGTGACCTTCTGGTCGGTGCTTGAGACGCTTCCGGCAGTAGAACTGCCTGACACCGTGACGGCGCGGAAGGTCGGGGAGACAAGGTCGTCGCCACCGCTCCACTTGATGAGATAGGGCGTGCCGGCGGTGATGGCCGTGGCTTCCTTGAAGTTCAGGTAGAGGGTGGATCCGTCAACGCCGGTGACGTGACCATCATTGCTGGTTTGCCATTCGCCATTGACCATTGCCCATTTGCCCTGGGTATCCAACTCCACAAGGGCGGCGGGGTCGAGCTGTGCTGTCACCTGGTCGGCGTTCATCGAAAAGGGCAGGCAGAGGGTGTTCCATGAGCCGTCCTTGTAGAGGGTGCGGCCCTGTAGGGTCACGTCGTATGAGCGGCCATTTACAACATTAGCGATCTTGGTGCCATTGTTGGCGGCATCAGTGCCATTGTCAGCCAGAATCAGCGAGGTCTGTAGGTAGGTAAGCACTACATTGTCCACCTGTATCTCTGCAGGATTATTGCCGTCACTTGTACGATTGAAGCCGAAACTCAGGTCGAATGCCTGTGGCTGGTTCTCGATGTCGAATTCCACTTCGATGGTCTTATCGCCGTTCTCACCCAATGCAACAGGATTGTTGCTGCCAATCTTGTAGTAAGAAAGGTTATTCATATTGGCCATGTCGCTCTTCCAATAGAATGAGAGCTTGTAGTGGCCCACGGGCAGCATCTTCTGCTTCATTACCTGCAGGGTGGGATGGCCGCTCTCCCAGTTGGAGCGGATATAGAGTTTACCGGGAGCCTTGGTGTTAGCTGTCTGGATGTAATAGTTCTCTGCATAGTCCTTATAGATTTCTTCCCAGCCAGTTATCTCAAAGATGCCGTAGTTGCCGTCGTCCACACCGTTGCCCTTGCCTGCTATCATCGCACCCTGTGCTGCGCTGAAGTCGAGGTTAGCGCCGAGGAAGGCATCAGTGTTGAAGTCACCGGTTTGTGTCATGGCGTATGTGTCAAAGGCAGTACCCAGTGCGGTAATGGCCGTCTCTTCTGTAACATCGGTATCCATATTGCTGTCTGCTCCATAGTTGCCGACGATGCCAAGTGCCGTTGTACCTTCCACCATGGCCTTGTAGCTCTTGAAGAGGCGGAGCGAGGTGTCGGTAGCATCCATCTGGCTGACAAGGGCAGCTGCGAGGTTAGCGTAGTTGGAAGCCTGCGAGATGTCGTCAAGGGCTGTCGTTACGTCATTCACGGCATCAAGCAGGTTGGTCCATGCCTTGGCAGACATATTCACGCGTCGGTAGTCGGTACCATCAGCGAGGTTGTAGTCGTTCTCGAAGCGCTCCAGAGCGGCAATCATCGCCGGAACAGCAGCCTTGGCCTGTTCAATCTGCTGCTTGGCCGTGTTAATGGCGTTGGGCAGCGTGGTAAGGGTGACGGTGTTCAGCTCGTCGAAGTCGTCGGCAGCCACACCTGCATTGATAGCATTCTGAAGAGTCTCCTTCTGGCCATTAGTCAGATAGACAGCATCTGCACCATTCTTCAAGCCCATAGCCTCGGCAACGAGGGCATCGCGGGTAGCCTTCAACTGCGTGAGGTCGGGACTATTGCTATAGACAATCGAGACAATCTGTGCGAAGTGCCAGTTAGAGCCGTTGGTATCCTTCTGCACTCCGAAGGTGAGAGCACCGGCAGAGGAGAGGTGTACGTTCACGTCGAGGGTGGTGAGGTCATCGAAATCGACAGCGGTCGCAAACTTGATGGGCATTCCTGTACGCTGAATGGAGGTTGCATCGTTCAAGTCACCAGCAAAGGCAAACGAGCGGTCGGAATCGCCCTCTGTGGCTTCTGTCGATATGTTTGTGTCGCGTTGCGAGGTGCTCAGTGCCATAGTGTACATACCCACCTGATAATAACCGGCGGGCAGGCCACTCACCGTCTGGTAAAGGACATTGCCAGTAGTGGTGGCTGTCCACTCGAAGTTCTCTGCAAATGAGGGAATTGATGCTGGACGATTCGTCAGGAACTGGTCTTGCACGATACCGGCAGCCGAGCCGTCCGTCTTCTTCCAGTCAGCATAGTTCTGCGAGGCGAGGAAGGTGATGTCGAACTGTCCCTCTACGCTGGAGATATAGGTGAGGACAGCTGAACGAAGGTTGGCCGTTTGTGTATCAATGGCATCTACAGTCGTGGCTGCTTCCACTGCGGTAGTGGCGTTAGTGATGGCATTATTGAAGGTCGTCAGTTCAGAGCTTGACGATTGTCCAGACTTCAGAGTCTCAATATTGGTTTTGAAAGAATTATAGTTAGCGTATGCATTCTTTATTTCATTAGTGAAATAGGTGTCAAGAGCTGCCTGGATAGCATTCTGGGCTGCTACGTATTCTGCCTTTGTCGTGTAGTCGCCACTATTGTTGTTGATGACGGTCTGTATGGCATCTTCACAAGCATTAGGCACCAGATTTGAGGCAATAGCATTTTCGGCTGTAGCCTTCACTGCATCGCGTGCAGCAGCATAAACGGAGAGGTCGTTGCCAAGATAATAGAGTTTGAAATTATCGAACACATCCCATTGATCAGCCACATTATCCATAAAGCCCATGGTCAATGATTGCCCCTCATCAAGCGAGATGGAAGGAGTGGTTATCTTTCCCGTAGTGCGATCAAGCATGGTGGATGCTTCCGTCTGCATAGACGATGACGAGATGGTGGTGTTTACAGGTGAGCTTACTGTATTTTCCCCTACTGTGGCATAGACAGCACCAGAGTTTGTCTGGCTACGAGCCTGTACCGATACCTGATAAGCTCCTTCGGGCAGGGATGCAACATTCTGATAGAATTTGAAGTCTGTACTGCTGTGCCATGTCTCTGTACAATAGTTGCCAGCAGCTGTGCCGCCAAGTGATGAAGCACTTCTTGTCCAACCATCAATATTCAGGTCAAGTGTGGGGTTGTTGACATAGATAAACGATACATCCACAGGATTAGAGGAAGAAGCGGCGGCCAAATAGTTTTCCTTAAACTTTGTTTTGGAGATAGTGTATATTTGGAAACGACCGATAAAGTTGCCTAACTTGTTTCCTGCCAATTCCCGGTTGTTTGGAAGATTGGTAATGGCTTCTGTTTCTTCCCAAGGTCCAAGATAACCTTTATAACCAGCGTTGCTTGATGCTGGATACTGTCCGTTCTCTATTGTCCAATATCCATTGCTGTATGCGAAGTTCAACTTAGACCAGTCATTTGGTGAAGAAACGTCGTTGGTCTCCATCAGATAACCTTTATCATATTCGGTTTGAATCAGACGGGCGGGATATTCCACGTTCTGTAAAGCGTATGAACCGTCACCGTAGTTTCCTTTTTGCAATATCCACAATTTTGAGAGGATGGCCGATGTCGTTGGTGACACCGATGTCTGATACCAAAGGGATAATGAGTACCATTTACCTTTGTTATGAGAGCCATTGGAAATGGTAAGCATCAAGTCCTTGCTATTATCTACTATTACGTAATAGTTGTTGTCGATATCCGTTGCTGTGGGCAGGGTGGTGATTTTCGTCCACCCGTCGGCAGTGGTCAGCAGGCTGGTGTCAGCCTTGGCGGACATACCACCAAATGCTATCATGGCGAACAATGCAAATATAAATCTTTTCATGATTATCTTATTTCGTTTGTTTTCTTGAATAATCTGTGGTTTCCGTGTTTATCCGTGTGAGACTGTTGCTTAGAACTGGGCCTGGATGACTTCCTTCACACCCTCGCCGCGCTTGAAGAGCACCACGTAGGCGTTGTTCGTCTGTGAGCTGTTGCCAGGAGCGGCCACGGTATAGTCGTGAACAGAGGAACCATTATTAGTAGTATTGTTATAAGTACGGTCGTCGAAGCGGTGGTAGTGTCCAGAGAAATGTTGTACCTTACCATCTGTTCGACCAGCAGCCTTCATCATGATATCGGACAATGGGTCTTTCTTCAGCGTATTGGCTTTTTCTTCATTGTTATAGCTTATGCCTGAGGTGCTGGAGCCGTAGTTTGACGAATTACTGGAAGTGATATAGTTACCACTTTCGTTCTGGTCGAGCCACCAGCGATTGCAGTCCGAGCCAGCGAGCCAGGGATAGTGCTGCATCCAGACGCTGGCCTCTGTGGTATGGTTATTCACGAAGGTTTCGAGGGCACTGATGATGCCATCAGGAGCGTAGTAGGTAGCCGACGAGAGCAGGCCGGGTTTGTTATAGGGTTTCTGGAACCAGTAGCAGTTGGCACAATAGAAGCGCACATCCTTGAACTTGAAGGTGAAGTGGTTGGGCTGCCATGCACCGCTGCCGCCAGTGAAATATTCAATGCCCTCATCGAAGACGCCACGACCATTCCAATATGAGTTGTTATTCTTAATGGCGGTGATGGTCTGATCGTCAGCGTTGGAGCCACCGGAACTGCCGTAGGTCACGCCCTTGCTGCCGTCATTCCAATAATCGGGGCTAATGTCGTGGTTACCTGCAATGAAGATGAAGGGGATGCCGGCTTCCTTGGCCAATTTAGCGGTACAGTTAAGGAAGTTGTCGTGCGTGCCGCTACTGCCATTGTCGCCCTTGTCCTGGTCTATATCACCCGTGCAGAAGATGATGCTGGTCTTAGGCACGAGATGCGGTGCAGCAGCGAAAGAGAACGGACTTTTCGGTGTCATGGCAATGATGTTGTTCATGATAGTAGTCATGTCATCCTGACTGGTGCCGTCATGACCGCTGCCCTGATTGATGTGGCAGTCGGAGAAGAACACGCCGACAAACCACACGTCCTCTACGAAGCGGAAGCCGTAGGCCTTGTTGTCATAAGTGAACACCTTCAGCTCGTCGTAGTTAATGGTCGTAGCCATGGGGTTGGGGGTGACGTCGCCGGCGTTAACGTTTGTACCGTCGACTTTAACGGCGGTGATGAGCCCACTGAGGTTGGTCCCGGCGGGCAGCGTAACGGTAGTGAATCCTTTGCTGTCTCTTTCGGCCACATCGTTGTAGGTCACACCATTCAGGGTGAAGGTCATCTGTGCACCTGCCGTTGCCAGCAACATCCACATGAGTAAAACAGTTGTCACAAGTCGTTTTTTCATTGTTTTATGTATTTAGTTTTCTTTTTTTATAAGCGCGTCCTTAGCATGGCATGAACCGTCTGGCCGAGCGTCAAGGCGAGGGGAAGTAGTAGCGGTTTTTAGTCATGGACTGATATCGTGTGCAAAGTTAGAAAAATAATCGAGAAGAGAAACCATTCGAGAAGAAAAAGTGAATATTTTTTTTATAAGTATTACAAGTTTCGCAAACTCAACTTGCGGTTGAGTAACTAATAACACAGACAAAGGTACGTGCTACTGCTGCTACTGCCGCTACCGAACAGGTTAATAACTGGCCGAGTTATTGGAATAAGTCAACGAGTTATTGGATTATCTCAACGAGATACTGAATTATCTCAACGAGATATTGTAATAAGTCGTTGAGTTTTGATTGTCAGGCATTCGCTCGCGCGCGCATAAAGACGAAAACACATCAGGTGCTTGCACCTACTTGCACCTATGTTGATTATCAGGTGGTTACGAAGGCGTTTTGCTGGGCTCGAGCTTGCACCAGGTGCAAGCACCTGCCAGGTCAGGTGCAAGTAGGTGCAAGCACTTGAACAATATCCTGTCCTGTGCGCGCGTACGCGCGGAACTCAATCTAATCAATGAAGCGGCGGGTGATGTCGGCGTAGCTGTCGATGCGGCGGTCACGCAGGAAGGGCCACCAACGGCGCACCTGTTCGGAGCGCTTCATGTCGACGTCGATGATGACACGCTCCTCGTCAGTCTCTGATGCCTCAAAGATGAGTTCGCCCTGTGGTCCACACACGAAGCTGGTGCCCCAGAAGGGTACGCCGTCTTCATCACCCACGCGGTTGACGGCCACCACGGGCAGGCCGTTGGCCACAGCATGTCCACGCATCACCGTCTGCCAGGCACGACGTTGCCGCTGTTGCTCGTCGGGCGTGTCGTTGGGGTCGTAACCTATGGCGGTGGGATAGATGAGCAGCTCGGCACCCTGCAGGGCCATCAGGCGGGCGGCCTCAGGATACCATTGGTCCCAGCAGACCAGCACGCCCAGCACACCCACGCTGGTCTTGATAGGATGGAAACCCAGGTCGCCGGGCGTGAAGTAGAACTTCTCATAATAGCCTGGGTCATCGGGGATGTGCATCTTGCGGTATTTGCCTGCTATGGAGCCGTCGCGCTCGAACACCACTGCGGTGTTGTGATACAGTCCGGGGGCACGCCTCTCGAAGAGCGAGGTGACCAGCACCGCGCCCGTCTCCTTTGCCACACGTCCGTAGAGGTCGGTGGACGGGCCGGGGATAGGCTCCGCCAGATCGAAGAGATTCACGTCCTCTACCTGGCAGAAGTAAAGCGAGTTGTGCAGCTCCTGCAGCACGACGAGCTCAGCGCCGCGGCTTGCCAGGTCGCGGATGCCGTCGCAGAGCCGTTCGGTGTTGCTGCTGATGTCAGCAGTGTTGTGCTGCTGGATTATGCCTATGTTCATCTGTCCTTTGAGGGTTGAGCGTTGAGCGTTAAGGGTTGAGGGTTAAGCGTTGAGAGTTGAGAGACTTTAGATTCCTTGCGTCCCGTTCTTCGACGAGTGAAGCGGCAGAGCCGAGCGGGTAGTAAGCGTCCTTCGGCCGAGCGGAGCGTCGAGGTCACTTCTTGTAATTCAAACAGGAGATTGGGAACTGCATGGTGCAGCAATGCAGTGAACCGTGCTGCTTGATGAGTGAGCGGCAGTCGATGCCGACAATCTCCCTGTCGGGGAAGGCCTCGCCGATGATGCGCATCGCCTCGGCATCGAGGTCGGCCTGGTCGTAAGTGGGGCAGAGCACTGCGCCATTGATGACCAGGAAGTTGGCATAGGTAGCGGGTAGCCTTTCGCCGTCGTTATAGATGGGGCGGGGTAGGGGCAGCTTCTTCAGCGTATAGGGCTTGCCATCTGTGGTGCGGAAGGTGCGCAACTGCTGCTCCATGAGCTGCAGCTCGTCATACTGCTCATCGTTGGGGTCATCGCAGCCTATATATAATAATGTGTCGTTGGGGGCTATGCGCACCAGCGTGTCAATGTGCCCGTCGGTGTCGTCGCCCGTCAGCAGGCCGTGGTCTATCCACAGCACGCGGTCAGCATAGAGATAGTCCTTCAGACGTTGCTCTATCTGTTCCCTTGTCAGCGGCTGGTTGCGGTGTGGGGCCAGCAGACAGCTGCTCGTAGTGAAGATGATACCCTGACCGTCGCTCTCTATCGACCCGCCCTCGAGCACGAAGTCCAGGTGGTCGACATATTGGCCAACCAATGCCCCTGAGTCGTAGATGCGACGGTTGAGAGCATTGTCCTGCTCAGCCGGGAATTTCTCTCCCCAGCCGTTGAAGCAGAAGTCAAGGAGTTGGATGTCCGAACCCTGAACACTCACCAAAGAGATGAATCCATGGTCGCGTGCCCATGTGTCATCGGAGGGCATCCCCACGACGAGTACAGGTTCATGTCGCTTGATTTCGCGCGACACCTCCTCATAGGTTTTTGTCACTTCGCTGAGCATCGGTGCCCAGTCGGTCTGAGAGTGTGGCCAAGTTAGTTGCACACCACTCTGCGCCTCCCATTCAGCGGGTAGCCGGTAGGCTTTTTTGTTAATCATGGTTGCAAAGGTACGATTTTTTTTGATAAAACGCGCAAAATACAAATAATTTATCTAATTTTGCAGCCTGAAAGCAATAAAATCGTCATATTAGAGCATGAAAGTAATGAAATTTGGCGGAACGTCCGTAGGTTCCGTGCCAAGCATCCTTAGCTTGAAGAAGATTGTTGAGGCAGAAGCCGAACGGGGGCCTGTCGTAGTTGTGGTGAGTGCTCTCGACGGCATTACCGACAAACTCATCGCCATGGCCCACGTGGCGCAGCAGGGCAACGAGGAGTGGCGAACTGACTACGACGCCATCGTCTACCGCCATCACCAGATGATAGACACCATCATCACCGACGAGACGCGCCGCGCCGCCGTGCTTTCGAGGGTTGACGCCCTGTTCGACCAGCTGCGGAGCATCTGCACCGGTGTGTTCCTCATCCACGACCTGTCGAAGAAAACCGAGGATGCCATTGCGAGCTACGGCGAGCGCGTGTCGTCGAACATCGTGGCCGGGCTTATTGACGGCGGCGTGCGCATGAACAGCCGCGACTTCATCCGCACGGAGAAGAAGACGGCAGTGAGTACGGACCATCATGTCACCCACGTGCTCGATGCCGAACTGACGGCGCAGCTGGTGCGCGAGGCCTTTGCCCCTCTGTGCAGCAACACTGTTGCAGCAAAGACCGTGGCCGTGGTGCCAGGCTTCATAGCCCGCGACCGCGACACCCATGAGACGACCAACCTGGGCCGTGGCGGAAGCGACTATACCGCCGCCATCATCGCCGCTGCACTCGATGCTGAGGTGCTGGAGATATGGACCGACGTGGACGGCTTCATGACTGCCGACCCGAAGGTCATCCAGTCAGCCTACACCATCAACGAACTGAGCTATGTGGAGGCCATGGAGCTGTGTAACTTCGGTGCCAAGGTGGTCTATCCCCCCACCATCTATCCCGTTTGCATCAAGCACATCCCCATCCGTGTGAAGAATACCTTCAACCCCACGCACCCGGGCACGCTCATCAAGGATAAGATTGACGACGACCTGAAGCCCATCAAGGGCATCAGCAGCATCAAGGGCACCACCCTGATTACCGTTACTGGCCTGTCGATGGTGGGCGTCATCGGCGTGAACCGCCGCATCTTCACCACGCTTGCTGACCGTGGCATCTCGGTGTTCATGGTGAGTCAGGCATCGTCGGAGAACTCGACGTCCATCGGCGTGCGTGACGAGGATGCCCAGGCTGCCGTTGAGGTGCTGAACGAGGAGTTTGCCAAGGAGATTGAGACCGGCGCCATGTATCCCATGCAGGCTGAGAGCGGGCTGGCCACCATCGCCATCGTGGGCGAGAATCTGAAGCACACGCCGGGCATCGCCGGCAAGCTGTTCGGCACGCTGGGGCGCAGCGGCATCAGTGTCATTGCCTGTGCCCAGGGCGCCTCTGAGACCAACATATCGTTTGTCGTTGACAGCCGCTTCCTGCGCAAGTCGCTCAATGTGCTCCACGACTCGTTCTTCCTCTCTGAGTATAAGGTGCTCAACCTCTTCATCTGCGGCATCGGCACCGTGGGCGGCATGCTCCTGGAGCAGCTGCGCACCCAGCAGCAGGTGCTCATGCAGACGAAGCGCCTGAAGCTGAACGTGGTGGGCATCAGCGACGTATACAATTTTGTGCTTGACCGCGAGGGCATCGACCTGAACAACTACGAGCAGGTGCTGCGCGCCGGCGAGCCTGCCAACACTGATAGGATGCGCGACGAGATAGTGAAGATGAACATCTTCAACAGCGTCTTCGTGGACTGTACCGCCAGCCGTCAGATAGCCGCCCTCTACCAGACCTTCCTGGAGCACAACATCAGCGTGGTGGCCGCCAACAAGATTGCCGCATCGAGCGACTATGACAGCTACGTGAAGCTGCGCCAGACGGCCCGCGACCGCGGCGTGTGGTTCCGCTACGAGACCAACGTCGGTGCCGGTCTGCCCATCATCGGTACCATCAACGACCTGTGCAACTCAGGCGATAAGATACTGAAAATTGAGGCCATACTCTCTGGTACGCTCAACTTTATCTTCAACGAGATTGCCGCTGACGTGCCCTTCAGCGAGACCGTACGCCGGGCCAAGGAGCAGCGCTACAGCGAGCCTGACCCCCGCATCGACCTCAGTGGCACCGATGTCATCCGCAAGCTTGTTATCCTTACCCGCGAGGCTGGCTATAAGGTGGAGCAGGAGGACGTGGAGAAACACCTCTTCGTGCCCAATGACTTCTTTGAAGGCTCGCTCGACGACTTCTGGCGCCGTCTGCCTGAGCTGGATGCCGACTTCGAGGCTCGTCGCAAGGTGCTGGAGGCAGAGAACAAGCGTTGGCGCTTTGTTGCTACGATGGAGGCCGACGAGCAGAACCCGTCTAAC